>Ga0074197_1000723_pt1 | contig 36103 bp, 31 predicted proteins | sample EPASupsiteSAE305_FD_64526 | JGI IMG/M metagenome (GOLD analysis project Ga0074197, IMG submission 64526) | Bioremediated contaminated groundwater microbial communities from EPA Superfund site, New Mexico - SAE3-05 reassembly with SPADES | ecosystem: Environmental > Aquatic > Deep subsurface >...
AAAACATTAGCAGAAAGGAAAATAAATAACCAAATTGCATGTTAAAATCAAATCAATTGGAAATAACAAAAATACACCTTAACTTTGATAAGAATTTTGTCCAACATGTTCAGACTTCATACACTCTGCACTATCACTTATTCTCTTTTATGCTGATTATATCCTTGAAATCAGCACTATTAGCCAATTGCACTATACACTCTGTTACCGCATGGTGTTCTGTCTTTCAGTCTTGAAGTCCATTGCCTTTATTCAGCTTTCATGTCATTGTCATTTTACTTCTTTGTATTTCTGTGTCAGTCCGGTGGCACGGGTTTAATGTTAAGTCACCGTTTGCTTTGATTCTTTCAAGTGTTTCAATTGAGATTCTCTAGCAGATTAATATTTATTTCTTCAACAAACATCGTGTCGTTTTTCCTGTCTCATTTTTAGTTTTTTTTATTTCTTTATTTAGAAATCAAAACATAAAGTAAATATACTTGTTTGCATAGGTATTTTTACCTGTTTTGTGTAATAGTAATTTTACCTTCTGATAAAAAGCATATTTGCCTGAAATAAAAATTTCATTTGTATTATTATTTGAAATCAATATTTTATTTATAATTTTAATCCCTGAATTAAAAAATGAACAGCAAATTGTTTAAAAACGATATAATCATTTAATATTCAGATTTAAAATATGTGTAATTTTAGTCTTAATAAGTTCTTTCTGAAATTCGTTTTGTATTTTAAAAACTATTTATATGTAACATTATTTTTTTAATTTGAATGTTAATTAAAATATTTATTAAAACATTTTTAATTATTTGACGTTTATATTATTACAGACAAAGTAAGTTATGAATAGAGATAGGAAAATATTTTCAAACGAAGAATCAACTATTGATGATTCAAAATTTGATTTTTTAAAAGAATTTGAAGCTTCTATTAAAAATTTATCAGACCCTGTTGATAATGATTTGATAAAATATGAGAAAGCTGTAGATTACATGGCGGAAATTAAATCCGATAAAGTATTTTCTAATGATAGCAGAGATCATGCGGCAATTGTTATGAGTAAAATTTTTAAATATTCAGAAAAAGAATTGCGCATTTATGCAAATAATTTTAACGGAGCGGTATCCTCACAAAAAAAATATTTAGACTCTTTAACTTCATTTATTAGAAAAGAAGGACGAATTTCATTAGTTTATAAAAGTGAGCCTGATGATTCTTCATTAGCATATCAAATGATTAAAAAATATAAACAGAAATTTGATTCTAAAGTAAGAATAAAACAAGCTAACGGTAAATTTAATCAACTTATTGGAACTGTTTTAAATGAAGATTATCACTTTGCAATTGGAGATGATAATATGCTAAGAATAGAGGTAAAACCCGCTCCTGTTTTCGGAGCATTTGTTTGTTTTAATAGTAAAAAAGAAGCTGAAAAATTAGTCAGAGTCTTTGATGAATTTTTTGAAGAAGCTTAGTCATTTTTAAGAGCAACATTAATTATAAGCTATGTGTCTAAATTGTCTCGCTAACTATTTTGCTATTTTTTTTGTATTAAATTTCACCTTTAATTCAAAAGGATTAAGAACATATTTTGATGAAAATTTTGAATCATTAAGAGAATGGTTAGAAAATCTTTTAGTAAAAGATATTGAAAAATATGTGACTTGGCTACAAATTTTAAGTAAAAGAAATGTCGTTGATGTTGATAGAGTTGAGAATGCAAAAAATATTTTACAAGAAAATTCAATGCAAAACACCATTACTTCTATCGAAGTATTAAAATCAAAAATTGAGGATATTTTAAGTAGTTTTAAGGATTATTTTATTAAATCTTTCCAAATAATAGGGATGTATTCTCTTTTAATAATTATTGTTAGCGGGTTTGAGGATAGATTCAGATCCATTTCAAATGTTTATTCTACTGCTTTTGCAATTATTGGAATTATAATGCTAATTACTGTATTGGTGAAATTTTTAAACGCTCTATTTTTTAAAATTAATTTTAAAATTAATTCTATTTTTTTATTTTCTTTATCCATAATACCTTTTTTTATTATTTTATGTTATGGGTTTAAGTTTACTGATATAAATGAACAAACTCATTTGATAAAATTATTTACAGTATTTATTGTTGCTTCAGCTTTCATTTTTTATTATTTTGGTGTTATTAATATTATTATTTCTAATCTAATAAGATTTTGGTTAATAAGAAATAAAGATCGAAAATATAGAAAAAAATTATCCTTAAAAATGAATACAGATTACAACAAAATATTTAAAACTTAAATTGAAAATATATAAAAAAATTACCTCCATACCAAAGTCTTTTTCCCATCCTTCTTAAATTCCCGTAATTTTTTTTTTAAAGGTTTCATTTCGGCTTGTAGTTGACTAGGCATTTTCCATCGTCAACTTTAATAGTTATCTTTTTATCGGTTTTATCTTTTTGCCAAAACTGAAAAAAGGCCTTTTTTATGCATCCATTCGCATAAAATAATCAGTAAACTAAGCTTTATTTTTAGTTTTTGGGAGTTGTGCAACGGCTACTGTTGTTATAGCCAGTTATTATTTGTCTGATAGTTTGCCCCATGTTGTTTTAAATACAGTCAAGTCGTATATTGAAGGCTCAAATTTCTTTGTTGTCGGATTCTCTGTCAAGGTAAATGCCGTTGTCAATTCAATAGTAGGTTTGTCTGCTGGGGCTACTTTTATTATAAGTCCCTTTACGTATTTGTCAGAAGTGTTACATCTATCAATTACTCTAATCGAATCTCCATTCTCAGTCAAGACGATTGTCAATGAGGCGAACATTATAATTCCGCATGCAGCAGGTGCTGGTATATGGTCTACGACTTTCACAACTATAGTGTCTTCAAGTATAAAGTAGTCCCATTTATTTTGAAAACTAAAATCATGTGGTTCACCCAAGTCAGACAGTTTTATAATCTTTTTTGAATCCTGACCGTAAGCCATTACATTAAACAGCCACAGTAGAAGATATATCAATAGTGTTTGTCTTTTCATATAATTGGCTATAACATTCATAACCTTGACAAAATCATATACAGCATGCCATTTTTCAAGAAATATGTATAACTGGTGTCAATCTCTGTTTCTTCAATACTACAAAAAAAACTTCAAACCATCAAATGTATCTGCCGAATCTTAAGCACCGACAGACTATCACACTCGACACTCCACACTCATTCTCACACTCCTCTCCCGCACCGTTCCTCCGTCATTCCCCTTAATACCTCAACCCTCGCTCCCAGCCACTCCAGTTCCTCTTTCTTAATCTCATAATCCAGCTTATACCGCGAGTCAATATACGCCCTCTTTAGCAGGTCAAACATTCTTTTCTCCCCGGCTATTTATTATTTGACGGTGATTTAAAGGAAACAACAACAAACAAACTGTAATACTCATGATTTTCTCGTTTAGGGCAATGGAAGGGGCGTCTTTAATACGATTGTATATACTTAACCTAGAGACAAATAAATAATTTCATGATTGAAGCAATCATGATAAATAATGATTTTATTTGACACAATAAAACACTGTAGTTAATTAAAAATAACCACAAACTGGTTAAAACAATAGGAATTGACCAAAGTAAGAATTCTACCATTCTCAAACGATTTTTTTGTTTTTTCAATTCCTTTTCTACCAAGGTAAATTTACTAGAAATAGTTTCAATACTATTACTACTAAAAGTTTCTTTATATGATAGAATATTTTCCCAGATAAAGCTTAATGTGCTTTTTTGATTATTTAAAAATAACTGAATTAGTATGGCAAATATGAATAAACTCAGGATAGACGCTATATTTTTAACTGCAAATAAGTCATTAAAATCAAAAGCTACAAATACTAAAACAAATGCAGTAGGTATAGCGATGAGTTTTGTTTGAGAATCATTAATTACTGACTGAATTCTTTGAGTGTAATCCAATGCTTTTGAGTCTAATTCTATTTTCAGTTTATTATACGAATAATCTCTTAAATAAAATTGATATGCATTGTTGCATTTATCATAGAGCGTTCCAAACTGAGATAAGAGAAATTTAAAACGACTATTTTCATCTTTAGGATTTAAAAAATCAATTAATTCATTAATAAATAATAATTGTTTTTCAGTATTATCTTCATTAAAAACTCTTATTATCGAGTTTATACTATCAGATTCGCTTGTTTTAATTAATTCAATATCTGAAGCATCGAATAGAAAATGTAGAAATATAGATTTGTCTTCTCTGAAAATTATTGAATTATCAATATTTAAATCAGTATAGGTATGTTTGGCAACCTTTTTTATTGAATTAATTAAATTTATAATCAAGTTGTATTTAGTAAAAAAGTCGTTCGATTCAGAACTGTAACACTTTATTTCGTCAATATAATACAAATCTAATTGTAGGCTGTACCTGTTTTTAATAATGAATGTTTCACAATCCTCGAAATAACCAATAGTATTTAAGTGCGCTAATGATAATTCCAAATTAATTTTATCACCAACTTGCTTTTTAGTAGGTATATTTTCAAAAGCATTAATAGATTCAAGATACTCAATAATAGCATTATCTGTAACAATATAATTATCACAAAACAAAGTCCCCTCTTGTATTCGACTATCTGATGTACTTATGATATCAACTATTTTCCAAAGCATTATACTGGTATTTGACTGATTAAACGTGGAGGTAAATTTTTAATAGTTAATTCCTTTTTTTGTTGATTGTAAACAACATCTTTGCCTAACAAGTTACAATCGAATTCAACTGTCATTTTCTTATCTTTATAAGTAACAAACCTCATGGTTTTTAGTTTTGACTTATCCCCACTAATGATTGAGCTTACACCATATTTTTCATCAGCAGCAAACATCTGAAAATCTTCTGGGTTTTCAAAATCAAATAATGCAGAAATTGCGGATAATTGTATTTCTTTCTTTTGATTTATACAATCTTCGCAATACATAAAAATCTCATTTCGTTTTCTAATCTTCGTTTCTCTATCATAATTCTTTTCATTGCAATATTCTTCTATAGCTGAAGTTAATCTTTGTGTAGACTCTGAATTTGTTGTTTTATTATCACAATCAATAAATGACATGAAATAATAACTAATATCTTTATTCCCTTTTACAAATGATAAATATGTTTTACTTTCTTTATCAAGTCCTGATCTAATATTACCCCATTTAGTGAGATTAATCATGCAAGCAACATCAACCTTATTTAAATCAAGACTTTTAATATCCTTTATCGTTAAATCGGATTCACTAACTACATAACCATCCTTATTATTTATTGTTAATACCAGAAAATAATCATTATTAGTATCTGTATTTAAAAAATGAGAAAAAATTACAAAGCCTCCAGTGGATGGAACGGACGATTCTAATACTTTCTTATAATGATTTAGGGCATCCACTGTAAAAAAATAGAAATCTTTCTTATTAAGGTAATCTTTCAAGAGATTTTGAAAAATCAAATCACCGTTTCCAAAAATTCCATATATGGGATTTGATTTTTTAAAGTATGCCTTATTTAAGTTGCCAATAAATAATCTCTCCTTATCTTCTATGTTCAAAGAAGCTGATGCTTTTTTTAATACTGCGTTTCTTACGCCAGCTTCTTTCACAACTTGGTGGATAACAATACCCTTTATGTCAATATTGCTACCTATTCTTTTTAGTTCTTTTGTCATAGTATTCTTTTTATATTATAAAACGTTAGTTAGCTATATCGGTTCGCAGCTATGCCCAGTAGCCGTTTTGCGGGCTTCGTCACTGTCATCCGCTACAAGTTTTCTGCGGAGCACTTCTGTTTCAATTTGCACTTTCATAGGTTATTGGGTATAGGTGCTGTTACCTGTAGTTTTTTTTATTATTTCTTGAGCATTAGTGTCAAAATATTTCTGAACACTATAATAAAGATAAGTTACTTTTTTGTTTAAATCTAATAATTTCTCAAAATCAAGTAATTCTACATTGCCATTTGCATTTTCTATTTTAATATTTTTAAAATCCAACTCATGATTTTCACTATAATGAAATAAATATCCATGAACAATTGTATTTCTTACCTTATTGAATGCTTTAAGTTCAGAAGTCAGATTATTCCATTTGATACTCTCTTCTTTTTCAGCATATTTTTTAATCAATGCATCCACTTTTTCAATTAGTTTTCCAGCTGTAAATGAAGTTGTCAATTCTTTTTTCTGAACAGTATTTAGAACCAAAACATTATTTAAGAAATCTCTAAGTCGATTTTCAATTCTTTGAAACAAAAGTATATATTGACCAATATGCTGAGTTAAATGAATGTTAAAGCTTCCCAAGGGTAAATTAATCTCATTGATTTTAAAATACTCATAATTACCTTCAGAAAGTTTAATTCCTAATTTATCATTTGGTTTGTCAATGGATAAAATGAATCCTTCGCCTTTATTAGTATTTACTACAATTCCAACATTAAAATCATTCCAGTCAAGTTTCATTTGGGTCTTTTTTAAAATTACAGGTAACATTTTGGTTGTTTTCTTTCAGAAATAGAACAATAGAAAAACTAAATCTCTTGACAAGTGAGTATCTTATTAATCCTATTTATTTCTTCTTCAATATTACAAAAAATCATCAAACAATCAAATTTTATCTACCTAAGTTTCAACGCTAGCAAATAATCACCCGCACCAACCATAAGATTCACCCCTCCCCAAAAAGACCCCTTTTTCACCCAAAAAAAACCAACCTCAAAAAGCCCCCGTTCCGCAGCCCCGATGTACAGACACTTTCAGCGTTTGTGTTTTGCAGCAGTTTTGAAGGATATTAAACAGCGGGGGAAAGTATGTTAAGTTGGTTTGAAAAGTCGAAAGTCCATAAAGTTCGTAAAGTCAGTAAGGTCCGGATAGTTCTAAAATTTGGGAAGTTTGGCAGCTACAAAGTCCGTCCATCAAACTTTCAACTCATAACCTTTCAACCCATAAACCCCTCCGCACGTATTTACAAAATACTGCCCCGTTATTCTGGTTTTAAACTCTTCCAAAGGCACTATCAAGGCACTGACTATAAAGGCACTTCAGTGTATAAACAAACTTTCTGTTTGAAAAAGTTTTTTTATTGTTTCCTTACCGTAAGCCCAAGTATTCTGCTCAAATCTTCAAGTTCTTTTCCGGAATTATTTATTGTACCAATTTTTTTTAATGGCATTACAGGTTTTCCTTGTAGATCAAATAAATAAATTTTGTTCGTTTTGACAAATATTTCAAGAACCCTGTTGCTCTGGCTATATGTACGAAAAGACTTGTTTGATTTCTTGATACCGATACTCATGTCATCAGCAATATTCAACCACTTGCCAATTTTTATTAAACCGAAAATGTTATTTGAAAATTTTACTTTTCTGTTTGTATAATCAATAGTTGTACCTGAATTTGTAAACCCGACAAAAACACCAAAAAAAACCAAAATTAAACCTGTCCATGAAAAATATAATGCTATTAATCCTGCTCCGGCTATCACATAACCGGAGAATGATGCAACAGGGCCAAATGCTTTTTCAAATTTGAAATACTCTTTCATGTCCTTTATTTTAAGTTGGTTCATACGATGAATATTATCTCAGCCAATAAAACACAATTGGTGTTACTTTATCAATTTTAATCTTCCAAATGGCACAATCCTCTTTTTCCTTTATTAAATGCTTCAAGCTTTTGATTGTACCAGTTTTTCAGGGTATCATTTACAGCTTCAATTGAAATATCCTTTATATCCAGCCAAACTCTTACCTGCTCCTGTGCATGCTTAATGCTGTTTGTATCTATAAAATTTTCAATATATCCTGCAAGATTCTGATCACACACTGGTTTTAAAAAAATGTATCCATGACACAAATCTTTTAATGTAAAAGAATCATAGCCCAGTGAATAATAACTTGATGAATCAACTATCTCTCCAAGAATTGATTCATTTGTAAAAAAAGCATACGATTTAAAATCTGAAGGAAGGCTATCAACTAATTTATCAAAATATGACTGCATAGGAATAACCATCTTATCATCAAGTCCTTTTTTTCCCGCCCATGAATGATGAATCCATATTGTTATTGTTGTTTCAGGGTACTTGTAATATACACATTGTCCAACCCTATCATTTTTATTCGCTTTTCCTATAATTTTCCCATCCTCGACTAATGGTTGTGCATAATGAGTTATTGAATGGTGCGCGCCACAATATACAAGTGCTTTTTTGTTCTTTTTATAAGTTTCATCAATTATCCTATTGGCCCAATCACTTTCACCGTCTCCAAAAAATGCTTTTCGCTTTTCCGGATCATTAAAATCCTCCGGTTTTTGTATTGCTGAACAATTATAATCTTTTAATAAACCAATTATTCGAAATTGTTTCTCGCTTTTTTGATTTACTTCCCATGCCACATGAAGAATATCAATATACTCCTGATATGACCATTCAAATAAACTTCTGCTTGTAATTGATCGGGCAAGTTTCTCGTCAAATTTATCTGCTGTCAATAATGAATCAATAAGTTTAGTATCATCGTAACTAACAAATTCCGAGAATAAGATATTAATGTCATTTTTGTTTAAAACCGGAATAATTGATTTAATAAAATCAACCTCTTCTTTTATCCAGTGTGCCTCTCCAATAAATATCACATCCTTATTCTTAAATGCATCAATAATTAAATCTTCAGGCTTATATAATTTGTATTTTTCAACAAAAGTTTGTTCTTTTTTTTGCTCACTACAGGAACAAACAACGATAATTAATAAAGCAAATAATAATGTTTTCATTTTCTGACTTTTTTATTTATCAAAGAATTATCAATTATATAAAAAAACTTACGAATATCAAATATATCGGTAGATCATTCGTTACCTCATTATAAACAAATCTCTATTCAAAAATTTACTAGTTTTTTCATCTTTACTATTTCCACTTCAAAAATAAATAATAAATTGGTTTTCAAGCAAAAATACTCAGTTTTATTTAGTGGATAATCAAGTTGTAATTTTAAGAAAAACATAGTAATGATTTTTTTTTACAATGTTTTTTTCATTGATGTATTTTGGAAATACCTTGTATTTCTTAATTAATGCTTTTATGAAATTTTTTATAACAGATGATGTTCCGGTCGTCATTAACCAGATGTACTTTGTTTTTTCATCAGACTGAAAATACAACTTTTCAAATGATGAAACAAAGGTAAACCCCTTGCAGTTTTGGATGTTATCGTCAATGGTTTTTTGGACATCATCATCAATACGGAATATTTGCATGGTTTTGTTAGTTTTTTGGCTTAGTATCAATTTTTAACGAATAACAACTTGAAATTTTGTGTTTGTTTGTTTTTTATGGCATATTATAACCCATTGTCGATTATTAGAGTCTATATCCAATGGGTTACGTTGTCCATAAATCAATAACTTCAACAAACTTATCCAACTCAATTGGTTTTGAAATAAAATCATCGCACCCACAAATGAAACAATTATCCTGTTCATGTTTCAAAGCACAGACAGTTTGTGCAATTACGGGAATTCCTTCATCAAACAGCTTAATCTTCTTTATTAATTCAAAGCCATTTACTTTTGTTAACCAAACTTCAATTAATACAAGGTCAATTTTATTGCTTTTCATCAGTAAACCAAACACTTCAGTTTCATCATTAGCAAAAAGAATATTGCAATATTTATCGTTTAAAATCTCCGTTATTAATTTTCTGGACATTAAATCTCCATCAATAACTAAAATTGTTTTTCCAATCCAGTTGTACTTTTCTTTGATTTCGAGTGCTTTTTGAGTTACAGCCATATTCAATGCAAATTCCTCAGTTTCTTTTATTTCATCATCCTGTAGGCATAATTGCAATTCAGGAAACTGTTTGGCCATTTCTTCACATATTCTTACATTGTCAGACTTATTTGTCACTGTCAGGTATTTAAAAAACTGCATCGATTCGCTTGTAAGTTTTTCTTTTAAAAATTTAATTCTGTTCATACTATTGCTGTTTTAGAGCATGACAAAAGAGCGTTCATTACACCGCTTTATTTCAGATGTCAACAGGTATCCAATTTTGTTAAATCTTCAACTTTTTACTATGCATTTTTTATTTTTGGATAAAAGAATCACTTTCTTGAAATTCTTATTTTTCTTATCCACAACTTAGTCGGCTGCGACATCTCACTCATTTCCATTTGAATACTCTCCATGTTAGGCATAGTATTCTCCGGCATTCCTGGTTTTTCCAAATTTCCCATTTGAGGTCTTTCCCCTCCATTAATTCCGCCGTCAGGCCCACCTACTGGTCCACCGGGCCCGCCAGATGGCATTGCCGGCATTTCAAAGCATCCGGTTTCAACCCCAATGCTAATCAAATTACCTGAGTCTAATTGATAACTTAGTGTATCAAATAATTTATAGAAAGGAATTGTTGCAACGTAATAAAAATTGTTCAGAGAATCCATATTAATTTCCACACTCACTCCTGTAGAATCCTCCGTAAAACACATTTCACTTTGAACATTTTTATTGAATCCAAGCAATTCAATCTGATGCGGTTTTTTAAATTTATTAGCCCATTCGGCCTGTATATTTTTTTCTTCGATTAAAGCCGGTGGAGAGCTAAAATCCCTTCTATTAGTTTCTTTAAGAGGAAATCTTATTCCTGTTTCTTTTTTCTTTTTCCCTGTTAAGTCTATCCAAAGCGTAAGTCCGGTTAACATTATCTTTTTCTGGACAATCTTATCAACAACTTTTAATCGAACGTATAGGTTCTTGTCATCATTAGAAACCTTGTAAACAAGTTTGCTTTCAGAATCATATCTCATTTTTGAAATCCACTCTTCGGACTGAAAATTACACTGAATATTTTCTTTTTGCCAGTTACTCTGATAAACATTCTTTTGCCCCATTGAAGCAGCCGGTATAAAAAAAGCAGTATAAACTAAAATAACACTTAAAATCAACTTCGTCTTTTTCATTTTTTAATTTTCATTATTAGTAAATCCAAATCAATATCTTTTTAACAAATCCTTATAGCAATAGTAATTTTTAGATAATTAGGTGATTATACAGAATTAATTAATTTTTAAACTGGATATCTTTTAACCCTTCCTTCGCAGAATTGCTGTCAGGATAAAATAAGAGGCATTTATAAAAGAGATTTTCTGCTTCATCAAATGCTCCGATCTTCAATTTTGACCATGCATAATAAATCAGATTTTCAAAATCAAAAGGATATAGCGTATAGTTCTTTTCAAAAAAAACAACAGCATCCTTATAATTGCCTTCATTATATATAATTACACCCAATTGATAATTTGCAGTATAATTATTATTATCCAGCACAATAATATCATTACAAATTTTCTTAATCTCGTCATATTTGCCAATTGCACTTACAGGTTTAATCAACGCCAACTTCACCTCAATTGAATTAGGGTTTATGGTTATTGCCTTATGGTAATATGCTGATGATTGAATATTCAAACCTAACGCATAAGATAACCATCCCATTCTGAAGTTAATCTCATAACTTTCCTCATCATAAATTCCTGTGTCTTGCAAAATTCTTATGGATCTATATAAATCACCATCTTTTTCTGCCTGAATACTATTTCTAAAGGCATCTATTATTTTTTCAGTTTTTTGAGAGTTTGATAAGATAAACACCAATAAGAATGACAAAGTAAGTAGAATATTTCTCATGATTTGAATTTTATTTTAAAAATACTATTAACCATATTTGAAATAAAAGAAAATAGAGTAATCAGATGATTTTCCCGAAATAAGGAGGATAATTATCCACCAATGGATTTATCCATTAATTAAAAAAAACAATAGCCATTATTAATTGACACTCAAAATGAATTCTAAACCATGTGTTTGGTAATAAATTGCATTAATTTGTCTTTATATTGATCACTAACTGGAATTTGTTTTTCATTAATAATAATTTGGCCTTTGTCAATCATTTTTATTTTACCCAAAGCAACAATGAAAGACCTGTGGACACGCATAAACTTATCTTTAGGCAATACATTTTCTATTGCTTTTAAACTTGATATTGTCATAATGGAATTTGATTGATAATCAACAATGGTTTTTACATAATCCTTTAACCCTTCAAAATAAAGTATTTTATTAAGGTCAACTTTAATATATTTATACGCGGTTTTAATAAAAAGATAATCATTGTTGACCTGAACAGAAATATCCTTTTTGTTATTTACCATATCGCACCATATTTTTGCTTTATAAGCTGCACTTAGAAACTCATCATAATCAACAGGTTTTAAAAGATAATCCATAGCATTTACCTTATACCCTTCCACGGCATAATCAACAAAAGCAGTGACCAAAATAATCTTGACTTCATTTGAAATATTCCTGGAAAATTCAATTCCGGTAAATTCGGGCATTTGAATGTCTAAAAAAATTAAATCAATTTTTTCATTTTCCATTATTTCAATAACCTCAAACACGCTTTTGCAGGTTCCTCTAAGCTCCAAAAAAGAAGTTTTTGTCACATAAATTTCAATTTGTTCGCGAGCAAGTGGCTCATCATCTACTATTAAGCACTTTACCTTATTCATTAGCCAACATTAATTATAAAATTATATTCAATATCACAGAATAACAGCCATCTTCAATACAAAAATTATAATAATATTTATCAGGATATAGCAATTCCAACCTTTTTTTAAGATTTTGTAATCCTATTCCTGACCCACTTTTTTCGGATTGGTCTTTCGGAAAATAGGAGTTACTACTTTTAAAAATCATTTTTCCATTAGAAATGACCAAATAGAATTTGATTATTGAATCTTTTGTAGTAAAAACACCATGTTTATATGAGTTTTCAATCAATGGAATCAATAATAGAGGAAAAATCTGGTAATTTTCAGATTGTTCTTTTTGAAAGTAATAATCAACCTTAACGTTTTCAGGCAAACGTAAATTCATCAATTCAATATAACCCATTAAAAAATCTATTTCCATTGATAGTTTCACTTTGCCCCTATTTGAATCATATAACAAGTACCTCATAAGTTTACTTAAATCATGAACTGTTTTTTGTGCTTTTTCAGGTGATTTCCCTATCAAAACATAAATAGTATTCAATAAGTTGAAGAAGAAGTGAGGGTGCAGCTGGTACTTTAAATGGAGTATTTCTGATTCAAGGTTTTTATTTACAATCTCCTGTTTTTCTTTATCGGTTTTAATCCAAATCTCAATCGCCCGGATTGCTATCGAAATCATAATAGGAATACAAAACGAAATAAAATCTTTAATAATAAAGCCTATTATTGGTGGAGGTTTTCCTATCGGTGGACCTCCCTGTGTTTTTACTATTTGGTCAATAAATACAACTTCTCTGATTATCCAATTTGAATACAAAACAGCTATAACCATCAAAACATTAATAATTATAAAAACAGAATATTTCTTTTTAAATAAAAACCTGTTTATTAAAACGAAAAAGTTTACATAAAAAATAATTGCATAGTGAATAACCGGGATCCAGGAATACAACAAAAAATGACTAAAGTCACTTATTGCTTTATCAAAAAAAACAAATGGCAATAAATAGACTATTAACCAAAAAAACAAGTGCATTCCGACTTGAAAATATTTATTACCTTTTTTATTCATTTTTAAAATCATGCAACATTTTTTAATATTCAATTTTCAAAAAATTTCCATAAAACCAAAAGTATCCAAAAAACACACATTTAAATAATTAATTAGATGAGATAAATAAGAACACAGATAAATCAAGGAAATTTGCCCATTGTTTTTCAATTGTAATGGACAAGATTAATGAGTTAATTATTATTATGAACGTCAGTCTTGGAACAAAAAAATTAAAAAAAAGAAACCAACATTACAGCTTGATCAATTCAATACCTTTCCTGAAACAAACTGCTGAAATTTTTCTTTATACTGTTCTGCAATGGTGATACGCTTATCGGAGATAATAACCTGACCGCGCTCTAAGGTTTTGATTTTGTCCAGTGAAACAATAAAGGACCGATGAATTCTCATGAATTTTTCTGAGGGTAATTCTTCTTCAAGCGATTTAAGGCTATGTAGTGTAAGAATAGGTCGGGGCTGTGATTGCAACCATATTTTTACATAATCTTTAAGTCCTTCAATCAGCAGAATATCATCAAGATTTATCTGTATTTGCTTGTATTCAGATTTCACAAAAATAAAATTTCTTTGCTGTTTTTGAGTTTCGTTTTCCTTTTTTTCAAGCAAGTCAAACCAGCTTTTTGCTTTTTCAGTAGCAGTAAAAAAATCTTTGTAATCAAAAGGTTTAAGCAGAAAATCCAGCGCATCAACCTTATATCCATCCAATGCATATTGATCAAATGCAGTTGTGAAAATAACCCGGATAGGGTGTTTTATGGTTTTTGATAAATCCAATCCTGTCATTTCGGGCATCTGGATATCCAAAAAAAGAAGATCCACTTCATACTGATCTAAAAAACTGATAGCTTCTATGGCATTATTACATTTGCCTACCAACTCTAAATAGGATGTTTTATGGATGTAATCTTCAAGCAGGTTGAGAGCCAGAGGCTCATCGTCAACGATCAGACATTTTATTTTATTCATAAAAAACCAAATTTTAATATCATATAAATTTGTTGATTAGTTAAAAACTAATTTTTGTCTATTTTATTATTTACTGGTTGAATGCAGTAAAAGTTTTGTCTATCTAGCTATTTATAATCATGCTTAACAAAAGTAAATTATAACTTTTTTACAACCTCTTGGTAAAAATTTGAGTCAAAGTTAATAAAACACAAATCTTCGGTTTGTTCGTCTGAATGGTCGATTTCTTTTTAATATCAAGTCATTCAGGACTTATCTTTAAAAAAAATATAATATGCAGCCAAAGAATTTGTTACAAATACTAATACCCATGCTGATTTTGGTTTTTTCAGGTAACTTGCACAGTCAGTATGTTGTAAACTCCTTCAATTCAAAGGGCAATCCGTGCTATTTCAACTATTTTAGATTCACTAAATCAGAAGATTACAGCCAAAACAATCGTCCAATTATTTTTATTTTAGGTGCCGAAAAAGAAAGTTTAACTGAGATGTTTGAAAAAGACACTTTGAAAAACATGGTTAATTTTTTCAATTATTTATTTGTTTATATACCAAATTCGGGCGGGAGCCCTGAAAAAAAACTTGATTGCATCCCGGCTTTGGCAAGCTTGGTTACAAATGGTTTTAATCAGGGAAATGCAAACCTTTTTCTTTACATCAGAGACAGTAGTATCATTGAAAAGGATTTGAGTCAACCATATATGAAACTTGCTTTTAGAAATATAATAATATCGGAAAAAAGTCAAAAAATAAACAATGATAATGATACAGCAAAAAATGTAGCTGATAAGTTCAAACAAACATTCATTGAATTTGAACAGGTAAAGCAGGATGAAGATGGAAGTGTCTATTACTATACAAACGAAAACGATGAAAATGAAGAAATGCAAAAAAAATCAAATCGGCGAACATATTTCGGTCCGCCAACAAGCTTTAATTTTACTTTGTCGGGAATTGTAAAGGACAAATCTACTGGCGAATCGTTACCTTTTACTTCAGTTTATATTAGCGGAACAAAAATTGGTACGACCACAAATTCTGATGGTTTTTTCACTTTGATCAAAGTACCAACGGACACATCAACTCTGGTAATACAGTATATAGGATATGAAAAAACAGAGGTTTTTCTTACTCCCTCTTCCTATAAGAAAAACATTCTTATTGAAATGTACCCTACAACCAATATGCTTAACACAGTGAATGTTTTCGGGCAGAAAAGTGAGGTTGTTTTGTCAAACAAAAGTGAAATATCAATAATAAAAATGACGCCAAAAAAACTTGAACAACTTCCCAGTCTTGGGGAGAAGGATATCATGCGTTCTTTTCAGTTAATGCCCGGAGTGAGTGCGGCAAATGAATCCTCATCAGGGCTATATGTACGAGGAGGTACTCCTAATCAAAACTTGGTGCTGTATGACGGTTTCACTATTTATCATGTGGATCATCTATATGGATTTTTCAGCGCTTTTAATTCAAACGCACTTAAAGATGTTCAATTGATGAAGGGAGGTTTCGAATCGCGTTTTGGCGGCCGTTTGTCAAGTGTCACTGAAATAACAGGGAAAGAGGGCAATCAGAAAAAATTCAATATGGGCGGTGATTTAAGCCTTCTCAGCATAAATATGTTTGCCGAGATTCCAATCGGCGACAAATTCACATCAATAATAACTTTTCGCAGATCATATAAAGGATCTGTTTATAATGCCATTTTCAAAAAATTCAACAATTCAACAACTGTATCTGTTAAACGTCCCGGTGGTGCAATGGGTTCAATGATGCAGGAATCAAATATTACATCATATTTTTATGACCTTAATGGGAAAATGACTTATCGTCCAGATGACAAAAACATCTATTCTCTTAGTTTTTACAATGGTACCGACAAACTTGACAATAGTATTAGTATGCAGATGCCATCATTTGGGGGAGACGCTGCCAGTGATTTTAGTATGAATTCTACCGACCTTACTAAATACGGAAATACCGGAAGCAGTCTTAAATGGTCAAAAAAATGGAAAGAAAAGTTTTATTCCAACACCATTGCCAGTTATTCACAATTCTTTAGTTACAGAGACATGTCACAGGAAAGAACTATGGTAGATACTGCAGGTGAATCTGCACAAGTAAAACAAGGAATTTTTGAAGACAACTTATTGAAAGATTTCAGTTTAAAAAGCGACTGCCAGTGGGATATTTTTAAATCCAACCAGTTACAAGCAGGTTTTTTCGCAACAAAATTTGATATTGACTACACTTATGCACAAAGCGATACCAGCATAATCCTGCAGAAGCAAAACCTTGCTTACCTTGCCGGAGTTTACTTACAGGACAAAATAAAAATATTTAATGAAAAAATCCAGATTTTGCCTGGAGTCAGAATGAGCTATTATGATATTACTGATAAATATTATCAGGAGCCTAGACTTGCAATGTCTTTAAATCTTACTGATAAAATTAATCTAAAAGGTTCAACAGGTAAGTATTATCAATTTGCAAACCGGATTACGCGCGAAGACATACTTTCAGGCAGTAAAGAGTTTTGGATAATGTCTGACGGAGAATCAGTGCCGGTAAGTTCAGCAATTCACTATAACGGAGGCATTACTTGGGAAAGCCCCTTTTATCTTGTGAGTTCAGAAATATATTACAAAACACTTGAAAATCTCACTGAATATTCACTCAGGTATGACAATAGTCCCTCGGGAGTAAGTTACGACGAGAATTTTTTCACCGGTGAAGGTTATGCAAAGGGTATTGAATTTCTTTTCCAGAAAAAATCCGGTTTAATAAACGGTTGGGTTTGCTATACACTTGGTGAGACCAAGAATTTTTTTGAAGTATATTCTGATTCATATTTCCCGGCTAATCAGGATGTAACGCATGAATTAAAATTTGTAGCTATGGCAAAATATAAAAGATGGGATTTTTCTTTAACATGGATTTTTGCAACAGGCAAGCCATATACAGCACCTTCAGGGGCTTATACCGTCACACTTCTTGATGGATCAACAAAAGATTATTTTACTGTAACAGGGAAAAACTCTCTAAGGTTACCAGACTATCACAGAGGAGACTTGTCAATTTCCTATAAATTGCTTTCAGGGTCACAAAATAATTTTAGGAGAAAAGAAATAGGATACCTGAGTTTTTCAGTTTTCAATTTTTACGCTCATAAAAATGTCTGGTATAAACAATACTCTGTGCAAGACAACCAGATTATTGAAACAAATTATAATTACCTTGGATTTACACCGAACATCACCCTGTCATTAAAAATAAGATAAAATGAAAATCAAAGCAATTCTATTTCTGATACTTATTGCTGCCACGGCAGTAACTTGCAATAAAAATGGTGAAGTTGAGTTTACCGATTTCCCCATTGTTGAGTCATATCTTGTTCCGGGACAATTCCTGAAAGTAAAAGTTTCACGTCAACTGCCTTTTGATGAAAATGCAGAATATTCGCCAGATGACATTGATAACTTATCAATTACTGTTACATCAGGAAGCTATTCCAGTGTCCTTTCTCCTATTGGTAAAGGAGAATATATTGATAGTTCATTGGTTGTTTACGAAAACATACATTATGAAATTACTTTTGATTACAATGGCAAAAATGTATATGCTTACACAATTGTTCCGTCAAAACCTATAAATTTTAGCCAGTCAGCCACAACAATTGAAATCCAGAAAATGGATACAACTTCGGGCCCTCCTATTGGTTTTGAAATGCCCGATCCTGTTCAACTTACTTGGGATAATTATGACGGTTCTTATTATATTGTAATTGTTGAGAATATTGAGAGTTCACCTGAACCAGTTCAGGATTTGGGTGAAGATGATGACAGACCGGATTTTGTATTTCGAAAAGAACCAAACAACTCATCAGGAACCGAAATAAGTTCAATGGATTTTCAATATTATGGCACACACCGACTGATCCTGTTCCATGTTCTTTCAGATTATGCTGCCCTATATGATGACAACAGTTCAAATTCACAAAATCTTAGTAACCCGTCAACCTGCATTGAAAATGGCTATGGGATTTTTACCGGGTTAAATGCAGATACTTTGTATATTGAGGTAGTTGAACCCTAGGAAAAAATATCATCTACTTGAATCAATCTGGTTTAAGATAGAATATTATGATTCAGCTTTATTTAACTATCCGATTATTTACAGAATTTTTTAATGCGTTATGAAAGCACGTTTTTTTTTAGTAATACTTTTTTTGATCATCTTCATCGATAATGCTACAGCCCAGAACCACAGCATCAATGGAACAATCCTAAGTGGCTCTGGCAATCCCCTGCCCGGGGCATCCGTCGTTTTAAAAGATAATCAAAACCACACTGTAAACGGAACCACATCAAACGCTAACGGTTTTTTTGAACTTTCTAAGGTAGCTCCTGGCAACTATAAGTTGTCCATTTCTTTTTTAGGTTTTACGGATACTATCTTGCATATTGCCGTTAAAAGTGAAAACATCCAAACAGGAACAATCATGTTAAAGGAACAATCTAACATCCTGAACGAAGTTGTGGTCTTGCAAAATGCCAGAATAGTCGAGATAAAAGGCGATACATCAGAGTATAAAACCCAATCCTTTAAAACCAATCCTGACGCCACTGCCGAAGATTTAATAAAGAAAATGCCGGGAGTAAGTATCGAAAACGGAACCGTAAATATTCAGGGTGAGGAAGTTAAAAAGGTACTAGTAAACGGAAAAGAATTTATTGGCAATGATGCCAGTGTCACGCTCAAGACAATTCCGGCTGAAATGATCGAAGCCATCCAGGTTTATGATGAAATGAGCGAACAGGCAAAATTCACTGGTTTCAACGATGGTGAAACATCAAAAACCGTTAACCTAAAAACTTTTTCCAATAAATCAAAAGGTACTTTTGGAAAAGTATTTGCAGGTTACGGGACTGATGAAAGATATTCACTGGGCGGAAATATCAATATTTTCAATGGTGACAGGCGCATATCCATTCTCGGAATGTCAAACAATATCAATCAACAAAACTTTTCATCTCAGGATTTGTTTAATCTAGCTACCGGAGGACGGGGCGGCTCAGGCCGGATGGGCGGCCCTCCGATTGGAGGAAATATTCCGGGTCCTCCCTCGGGAACAGGAGGAATGAGTGAAAACATGCGCAGTCCTTCCGATTTCCTTGTTGGCCAGAACTCAGGCATAAACACTAACAACTCCCTAGGGATTAACTATGTTGATCTGTGGGGCAAAAAATGGGATGTTTCAGGCAGTTATTTTTACAATTCGACCATTAACAACACTACTTCGACTACAGACAGGACTTATTTCCTTGACAATAATATCAGACAATACTATGACGAAAGCAGCGAAAGTATAGGAAACAACTATAACCACAGGATTAATGCCCGTGTCGAATATAAGATTGACAGCATGAATTCCTTACTGATTATACCATCCATGAACATACAGAAAAACAAGAGCAATAGCAATACCAATGGTTTGTCATATTATGCTTTAAATGATCTGTTGAACAGTACAGAAAACAGCACTGACAATGATGTTTCGGGCTATAACTTTTCAAACAACCTGCTCTTCAGGCACAAATTCGACAAATCAGGCAGGACTTTATCAGTTTCTGTCAATAATAATTTAAGCAAAAAAAACACAGATAATTACTTGTTATCAGGCACAGAATATTTTTCGGAATATATTACAACTGAAATGACAAACCAGCATACCGATGGAAAAACAACAAGCTCAGGTATCAGTTCCAATATCAGCTATACTGAGCCTGTTTCAAAAACCTCACAATTGATGGCATCCTGGAACCCTTCATATACAAAGAACAATTCCGACAACATGGTAAACCAATATGACAGCATCAATTATACTTATGCTGACCTTGATACATTATTATCAAATGTTTACAGAAACACTATAGTAAAACAGAGGGGCGGTTTTTCGATTAGAAAAAATACAGAAAAAATCAATCTGAATGCCGGAATTGATTACCAGATTGCTTATCTGTCAGGTTCAAACACATGGCCTGAAGAATCGGTTACTGAAAAAGAATTCAGCAATTTCATGCCCAAAGCAGACATGTTATATCATTTTTCCAAATCCGGCTTTTTACATCTCAATTACCGCACGACTACAACAACACCATCTGTGAATCAATTGCAAAATGTGATTGACAACAGCAATCCTCTGAGCATGACAAGCGGGAACCCCGATTTGGACCAGCAATTCAATCATTCTATACACACTGCCTATAACCGTACAAATCAGGCAAGGATAAAAATGTTTTTCATGGTGTTTTCGGGAAGCATATCAGATAATTATATCGGTAATTCCACTTTCACTTCTCTATCTGATACTGTTCTGCCCAACGGGATACAAATGAATAGCGGATCTCAATTAACAGCTCCGGTCAATCTGGAAGGTTACAAAAATGTACAGGGGTTCTTTACTTATGGATTTCCTGTTTATTTAATAAAATGCAACATGAATGTAAACGGATCATACATATATTCAGAAACACCTGCACTGATAAACGCAATAAAGAATCTTTCAATGAATAACACTTATAAGGGCGGGTTGTCGGTGACAAGCAATATTTCAAAAGAATTTGATTTTACGCTGGCATATAATGGGTCGTATAATAAAGTAATCAATTCAATTCAGTCTTCGCTGGATGAAAACTATTATACAGGAAACTTATCATTCAAATCGAATATGATTTTAATCAAACATCTTGTTTTTAATAACAATATAACCTATACAAGGTATTATGGCTTAAGCGAATCGTATGATGAGGATTTGGTAATATGGAACATGGGGGTTGGCTATAAGTTTTTGAAAAACAATGCTGCAGAACTGCAATTGTCGGTTTACGACTTACTTGACCAAAATGAAAGTTTTGTCAGAAATGTAAATTCATCCTATGTAGAAGATGTCAAGACAAAACTTTTACAACAATATTTTATGCTGACATTGACTTATAATATACGTAATTTTGATGCTGAAAAAGAAGCTGAAAAAAACGATATGGAGCGACCGCCATTTCCTCCGCCGTTTAAACAAGGTATTTAGTAATATTAGTTTATTGGAAGTTTTTAGAAATACCTTACGAAACCATTTGTCAATGGCTTTGAAATGCTTTTCATGCATAAATACAAAAAAAAATTCAGCATAAAATTATTTACGAACCTTGATTAGTGGGGATTGTTTAATAATAACATTTGGTATAAGAAATTTTTGGTATAAAGACTGATCAGCTTTTTCGTGTTTTCCCCTTCATTTTGCCCAGGAATTATATCTCAATCATTATGGTTTTAAACAGGTGTTTTGCACTAATCATCTATAATTTTTACCCCTCCCGTCTATATTGTTTTTATTTTACATTATAAACCATTTATCTTGATTGAATATTTTTCATAAACAGGGATAAAAAGTTGACCATGGGCGAGTATTCTCAATCCTTTTTAATCAACGTTCTGTTATTATTGAGGTAATTAGTTTGATTGTTTTAACAAACAGGTTTGGTTTTTCATTGCTCCCCATGGTCTTTTTCAAATTTTTCGCTGTTAATAAGTGTTTTTTTGTCAGAATTTAAAAATTAGAAAATCACACAGCAAGAGGAATAACCGTGAAATTTATTGATTTTGGCTTAAAAAATTTATCTCGAAATATCCGGGTATATCGGGATAAATCGAGCTTATACGGATAAATCGGAATTTTCCAGGCATATCTCGATAAATCAGTCTGCTTTTTCGGGCTGTTTGTTTATTAATTTCCAGAACTCTTTCATTTTTTCTGCAGCTTCTTTTCCGTCAATCTTTAGGTAGCGGAGAAAGTTTTTTTCCGATTTATGGCCCGATATCCTCATGATGAGCTGGGCAGGCACACCTTTCATAAACTGGTTGGTGCAAAATGACCTGCGACAGGTATGTGAAGCAATTAGTTCATATTTTTTAAAGGTAGTTTCTTTAGTGACAGCCCCCCTCTTTTTTGTAATTACAACCCCCTCATCAATTCCGGCCATCCTGCCAAGTTCCTTGACAATCACGTTGAACTTGAAATAATCGATGGAAGGCAGATTGTTTTCGTATTTTTTCAGTATTTTTTCGGCATTGGCGTCAAGTGGGATAACCACCGGTTTCTGAACTTTTTTCTGACGAATATGGATAAACCCGTTTTTGATATGATCAGGCCCTAGTCGTTCAAAGTCAGAATACCTTAACCCTGTTGAGCACCCAAGGACAAAAATATCCCTATAGAGAATGTAATCGGGAAACCCTAATTTTTCAAGGTCAAGCTTAGAAATACGAGATATTTCATCCTCGTTCAGATAAATGGTCTCGGTGTATTCAGATGGCGATTTGAAATCAGCCAGGCTGAAAGGAGTAACAATTTCTCTTTTAAAACAATCACGCAAAAATATCTTAAGGTTTTTTATTTGTTTTCCAATGGTGTTGGTCGAAAGCCCTATGCCTTTGTCGGGTTTAATTACATCATAAGCAAGGTAGTCGACAAAATCCATATAAAAATTGTAGTTGATATTCTTAAAAGTCAAAATCTGCCGATATTTCTTTTCAAACCCCATCAGATGTTTTTTAAGGGCCCTGTAATCTTTTACCGTATCATTGGCAACCCTGTTAACGCTTTTTTCTATAAACCTGTCCAGGGCATCAAAAAAACGCAAAGGCTGGTTTTCTTCGGCAACTGGCCTCCTGCCGTTCAATCTTGAATTAAATTCCTTCTTGAGTTCTTCCGGGTAGGGATCTATTTGCTGATCTGTAAAATACTCAAAGCATTCGTTAATCAGCTTACGGTACTTATCAATTTTGCTGTTAATCTCGGCGTAAGCAGGAAAATCGCTTACCTCCCGGACATATTGTTCCTTCGGGTTCCAAAATTTTGGTTTCACTTTTTCCTCGAGAGATATTTTAATCCTTTTCAAATTGTAATTAAAAAACATAACAATGAGTTGCTCATCATTCTGTTTTGCATTTTTCAAATTGAACCTTGCTTTTGGCATTTTTTTTCTTCAAATATACAAAAAAATTTCAAATTGGTGGTCAGATGGTGGTCATTTTAACTTATTTTAGATCATTTTTCGACTATATAATAAATTTAGTCCAAATCATATAAACCCTATATATCAAGGGATACAGAAGCTAATTTAAACGAACTTAGACGAAATGCGAACGAGTCCCGTCCGCACCGCCAAAAAGCCCTGATTTTCAGGGCTTTTTTGTTTTTAGGGGACGGAATAGGGGTCAGAATGATTCGTTTTATTATCCGATTAGGTACACTTCCACCCTGCTTTTTTCTCTTTTTGACCTCATACAGTTTTACACAAGTTTTTTGGTTTGCACAATATCCCACATCATTATTATCCCTCATCCCTCAAGATACTTTACAATGTCATCATATTTGAATTTTGAAACAGTCGGATTCAGCTTAATAAATTTATCAATGATATAAATATAAGCTTCAGCAGTTTTTTTGGTGTGAAATTGTCTGATATATTGGTCCAATATTATTTTAAAACCCGCTGCAAATCATATTTTGCAGCGGGTTTTTGTTTTGTCACCTACAGATTTACATACACTTTTTATTCGTCCACTATAAAAATAATAGAGTTTTTTTAAAGCTCATAAGATCTGTCGATTGACATCATTATTGTATTTTTTTTGAGCCCCTTGTACTGTGGCGGAACAAGTGGCTCGTTAATTGTTTCTATATTACTGTGATACAATTCGCCCTGTTTGCAGTGTACCATTTTGGTCAAATACATTGTAAAAGTAAATTCCCGATGGAAGTCCACTTGTTTCAACAGTATTAAATGATGTAACTAAAGATTTTTTTATCACTACCTCTCCTACCACATTATAAATACTTATCTGAACATGATTGGCAGTAGAGATATTATTTAAGTTGATATTAATATAAGTGTTAAATGGATTTGGATAAACTGAGATTTCGTTTTTTACATCATAAGAACAAACATCTACAGAGCTACACATTGTAGGAACAATAGCAGAAATGTTATTTGTAGTAAAAATACCGTTTGTAGTAAGTGCTCTACCGTCAAGATCAGCTTCCATTGCTATATCTATCGTTCCATTGTCAGAAACTATTGTGCCTATGAATTTAGAATTGGTGTTTAAACTAACATTTCCATTCACCACCCAAAACACATTTTTTGCCTGTGCCCCATTCATTAATGCAACCGTTGCACCAACACTTGTACTAAGTGCTCCAGTGATTGACAGAACAAAAACAGCATCCGCATTATTTTGAGCATTCAAAAATAAAGTGTCAGTAATAACAGTTTCAGCATCTAATAAATAAGTGTGCGGAGTAAGTACCAGTTTGTTACCTACAGTTGCTGGATACAACAATTCAATATCAACCAATAATGTATTCAGATACGTATGCAGAAGTGTAAGATCGGTTGCACATGTAGCGGTGGCAGCATCTGGCACAAGATGTATGGTTCCAACAACATCTTCCGAAACAAATCCCGTTGTTGCACCGACATTGGTTCCAACATCTCCGGTAACATTAGTTACAGCCGTATTTGTGAGCGCTCCGTTAGCAGTATACAATGCAAAACACTCAGTTGTTGCAAGAGTTGGTGTTACAGGGCCGTTAAGAATTGGAAGATCGCAACCCAAAGGCAAACGTGCAGTCGTTCCATCAATCGCCACAGCGCCAATAGTAGAAAACATTCTTCCTTCCAACAGACCACCGGCTGCCATTGAAATTGCAGCATTATTTGCAATAAGTGTTCCTTTCATAATGGTTCCTGCTGCCATTCCAATCGCTCCTTCTGCGATCCAAAAAACGTTGCAAGCTTTCGCATTGTTTAATAAAATAACTTCCGTTCCGGCAGCAGTTGTAAAAGCACCACCTATTTTGAAAATAAACAGTGCATTTTCATCACCCCCGGCATCTAATGTAAGTGTTCCGGTGATGGATCCGGCTGCAGCAATTTGATAAACTCCCGGAACAAGAATTTCTCCTGTTCCAAGTACAGCTTCATGTGTGGCAGTTGTGGTTGTTGTACTTAATTCAGAGTATAATGCAGCCAAATCAGTTGCTGCAGTTGTTGTAGATAGATCAGCAGTATGCAATACACCATCCACATTTCCGAATGTCGTAATGGCTCCTACTTGTGTCCCAACATTTCCAGTAATGTGAGAAATACCGGTATTTCCAACTGCTCCTGACGAAGTAAACAAAACATAGTCGACTGTGCTTCCCATTGTAGGCGCTTGTCCGAAACTAATGTTAGTAAAAAATAATACTGTAGCAGCTACAGTAAAAAGTAATTTTTTTTTCATAATTCTTTTTTTTTATATGAGTAATAATTCACACAGCAAAATTGAATTATATCTTATTAAAAAGTATTACAGAATTTTTTCTTATTGTTGAATAATTCATAGATTAATTCTATGATGACTCATGAGGAGTGGTCATTTTGAGTCAAGAGACTGGAAAGTCTGGAAAGTTTGTTACCTATTCAATAAATAGTTTGCAAGTTTTAAAGCATTCTCCTGATATTTATTCTCAAATGGTACTGTTAAAGAATTCTTTTTATAATAAGCTGTAAGAGTTCTCGGTGAAACAAATTCAACTTCTAACCGGTCATAGCATTGAATTAATCCTTCAAGCTTAAACGAAAATGTAGAAGAAGAGAATTTTCCCTTTGGTTGTCTTGAGATAATAGCAATTGCATCAGGGCTTATACTGTTGAAAAAAGCGTGTATTGCTGATTGAAAATTTCTAATCTCTCCGTTATCCTGGTCTTCTTGGATTTCAAGATATCTGAATTTCCCTGTTAAATTGATATAAGTCCCTTGACTGTCTTGTTCTAAAGCAAAACAGACAGCTCTTTTCTTTTCAATTTCAATTCCGATTACTTTCATTTCGTTTCGTTTTCTTAATTGTGCACAGCTCTTTTATAACCATGAAAACAAAAATATCTCTCAAAATATTTGTGGATAAGCATGATAATATCAAAATCAATTTTTGATTAGCTACAAACAATGCTACAAATATTACTCCACAACTCCAAACAAAATCCACTAAATCAAGCGAGCTGCCACAAAAAAACAGGGGATTTTTTCTTTTAATAAGACAGCACCCCATTTATGTCGCAATAGTCGGAAAATTAATTTCACTGATTATCCAGAGGAACTTGAGTTAACAACCTTCTCCCCATCTCAAAAGCCCCGTTCACCAAGTATTGGTTTTTTAACAACTGTTCTGATTCTATCTTTCCCGAAAAATTAATTTATTGAATTATGAAAACAATAATCACAAGTATCGTCCTGCTCTTTTTGGCCTCATGTGTTTTTGCAACCGAAGAGGTGAAAATCAACAGCAAGGTTTCTGAAGTAACAGTTTTTTTTAAAGGGGCACAGGTAATGAGAACCGGTGAGGTGAACCTTAAAAAAGGGACCACCAAAATCGTTTTTTCAAATGTTTCGCCGCTGATAAACCCTAAAAGTCTGCAGGCAAAATGCGGAACGGGTGTTGATATTCTCGATGTTAAGCACCGGGTTATTTATCCCAATCCGGGTGACCTGGTCATTGCTGTTCTACCCGAATCGGTGAATGCCGGTCTGCAACGCACCAATGACTCATTGCTGCGGCAACAATTAAAATACGAGTTACTGGATAGCCGGCTGCAAAACCTTTATGCAGAAAAGAACCTGCTTACTCAAAGTGAATTAATGACCAAAAAAGCCTCAGACACCCTGCCCTCTCTTAAACTGGCATTGATGTTTTACCGCGAAAAACTTGATGACATTGAATCAAGAATCGAGGATGTCCGGTGGAAAAGCCACCTCTGTCAAAAAAGACTGGCCGAGCTGAATAAAAAGATGATTGAATTTCAGAACTATAATCAGGGCAACACAGAATCCAAACCTTTAAAAATCATCCATGAAGTTATCGTTACGGTAGATACCGATTTACCCCAGACAACCACGCTGACCATGAGTTATCTTGTTTCGAACGCAGGATGGATTCCGGGCTACGACCTGAAAGCCGAAGAAGATCAGTCTAAACTGGCCCTTACCTACAAAGCCAGTGTTTATCAGGATACTGATGAGGATTGGAAAGATGTAACACTTAGTCTGAGCACCTTCAACTACGACGTATCAGGTAAACTGCCGGAGCTCGCACCAAAAAAGCTGTCATACAAGACCGCCATTGAAAGCGCACAGCGAAAATATCAGCAAGCAGGGAGGCAAAAAGCGGTGTGGGACAATAATTTCTGCAATCAGGCAACATTCAGTGCATCCCATTCGAATGATGCAAGTGTCAATCTGGCTTCCTCGTTCGATCCTGCCACCTGCAACTATACATTCAGGTCGCTTGATCAGGTATCACTTGCAACAATGGAGTTTAATCTGGAAATTCCGGCTTTACGGAACCAGACCGTGGAGGTTTTTACCCCGAAATCAATTCCGGAATATAATTTCATCAATGATTCATACCTGAATACAAGGTTTAACATCAAGAAAAAGTATGATATTCTTTCAGATGCGACAGAAACTATAGTAATCATTAAGGAGACCGATATCAGTGCAGACTTTGCCCATTTTCTTGTTCCCAAAATGGATAACAGCGCATTTCTTGTAACCCGGATCAACAACTGGGAAGAGCTGAATCTGCTGAAGGCCAATGCCAATATTTACATGAACAACACTTTTGTTGGCGAAACAGGAATTGATCCGGCGCAGATCAGTGACACCATGCAGCTTTCACTGGGCAGGGACAACGGACTATTTTGCATCAGAAAAAAGGTAAAAGACGAGGTAAAAACCGGAACCTTCAGTAAAAATATCGAGCAGATTGAGGAATATGAGATCACCATAAAAAACACCAATAATCACGAGATGAAAATCTTCATCAAAGACCAGATTCCGGTCACCGAGGAACAAGGCATTGAGATTGTTTTCAATAACCCGTCGAAGGGAGAGCTTGACAGTGAGACCGGAGAAATATTATGGGAAGTTGAGTTAAAGCCCAAGCAGGTAAAAACGTTGAAATTTGGTTTTTCGGTAACATATAATAAGGAGAAAAATCTGGCGGCACAGTAAAATATAACCAAGTTTATCAAAACTCATTGGGTTGCGCAAAGCTTTGCTTTTGACTTCGTCACGGAAAAACAATGCTAATACCAAAGCATTAAATACCAAATAGATATAAAAAACTAAACTAAGAGTTGGGGGGCGCATTGACGAAGTCAAGAGGGCAAAACACATTGCAAATCTGCGTATAATAATGGCTTTTTACGCACAGGGTTACACTACCAGGGCTTTACCCTTGCTGCATCTGAATTTAAGGTCTGAAAGACCGATTTGTATCAACACAGGGTGAAACATAGTGGAACCCTGTGTATAGAAAACCAGAAAATCTCATCGGGTTGCGCAAAGCTTTGCTTTTGCTCCACCCGATGTTTTTGCAAAACGGTCTTTCAGACCTTATGAGTTATACCAATTATAAAACAGTCCCCCGACAAGCGAGGGTATTGAAACAAACTGTTTTATAATTACAATGGCAGTATGTGCACGAATTTTTATTCGGCATTAATCCTCGAAATGCATTACAAAACAATTAGTCAATGGATCATTTCGGTATTGCAAATACAACCGACAGTTGTTATATAACAACTATAAATAGCGCAATTACAACCAACGGGATATACTTTTTTATTGATCTGTGATGTTTTACTGAATATCTTTGCTGAAACAAAAAACAAAAAAGATTTTTATGGAAACGAAAATGATAGGTAATAAAATAGCAGAAGCGAGAAAGAAAATTCAAATATCGCAAGCACAACTGGCAGAGCGCTTGTTTATCAGTGCACAGGCAGTTGGAAAATGGGAACGTGGCGAATCCATGCCGGATATCATTACATTTAACCGCATGGCTGAAATTTTGGGTGTTGACCTAAACTATTTTTCAAACAGTTTTAATTCTGTACCCGTTGCAGCGAACAACGGGAATCCCTCAGAAAAGCAAAAAAGAAAACCACTCAAGGATATGTCGCTGGGAAACTGGACAGGTGCTGACTTTTCGGGTTTGAAAAACCTGCATAAAAAATTCAGTTCTGCCAATTTGAAAAACTGCATTTTCGCGGGTTCAGAGTTATCCGGACTTCAACTGAAAGGCAATCATGTTGATGGATGTGACTTTTCGGATTCTGATCTGTCAGTCAGCCAAATAAATAATTCATACTTAGCCAATAACAATTTCAGGGACTGTTCGCTAAAGGAAACTGAGTTCTCAAAAAGTTTTATCAGGAGATGTGATTTTTCAGGAGCAGATTTTACCGGTGCGGTAATCAAATCGGGCGGATTTGAGAAAAACACCATTTCCGGGGCCATTTTGAATGGAACTTCCTTTATCGGGACAGCGCTTGCAGAGATTGTTTTTGATGGCAAAATAGAAGACTGCATTTTTGAAAACTGTGCTTTTTCGGGCGTAACTTTCCAAAACGCCACACTCATTGACACTTTCTTTAAAAACAAAAGTCTGAAACGAATCAGATTTATTGACTGCCATGCAGATCGTATCACCTATGCGTTTTTAAAGAATGGTAAGGCTGATTTGAATGGTGTGGAGTTGATAAATAATCAGTTTTGAATTCAGAAAGCATGAAAAGCAGCTATTCATAGTCAGGACTTGACTTCGAGTCGTTTTCTGACTATGAATACACAATAAAAAAGTATTTCTGCTAATATCTGTTCTATAAAATACTTTAAGTGATCATATTTATTTTTCCTCAAAAACCAGCCGGTCTCCGCGAAATGAGACAAAACGGTAAATATTGGTATTATAAAGTTTATTTCGCTCATCCGAATATTCCCTGTATTTAAACTCCGAGCCGCTGCCATGCATGGGCAATACCATGGTCGGACTGAATCGGGAAACCAGATAATCGTTACCTTTTTTCAGAACTGTTTTGTCTCTGAAATTGCATCCGGAAATGGGAACAAAGGCAATATCAATTTTTTTGTATTTTTCAGCAAGAAAATCGATCTCTGAAGTAAAATCCTTGTCCTCATCCTGAAACCTGTTGGCATGATCACCCGGGTGGTAAATTACCAGTCCGTCCACTTCAATCATAAACCCTTCGCCGCTGTCGGTCGAAGCAATAGCAGTTATTTTTACGCCATCAATGTTTTTTTCCTCATGAGGGGCAATATATGTACAATTGGCGTTCTGAGAGTTATTGAAGCCCAAAACATAGTTGATATTTCCTATGGTTTTTGTCCAGCCAAAAATCCTTTGATCAAAGTGATCCTGATGGTTGTGTGACGCAATAGCTGTGACTTTTAGTCCGGCAATTTCTTCCGGATTGATAAACCCGTTATTCAGGCAGAGTTTATCAGGATTAACATTGTTATCCCAGTAGTCAATGACCAGCAGATGGTTTTTTGTTTTTATGGCCCAACCACTGTGGTTCAAATACCAGACAACCGCTTCCTTTTCTTTCAGTTCCTTTTTTAGTAAACCTGTATTTTCAGGTGCTTTTTCATTTGCAGTTCCCTTTGTCATCAGGACTTTTTTGATTTCGTCGTTTCCATAATACGCTGCATAATATTCCGGCATATGACCTTCGGCATCTTTAGCGGAAGAATTGGCTCCATTTTCGGTCAGAATAGTAAATATCTCCCCAAATCCATAAATAGCGGCATAATGTAGGGCTGTTTTACCAGAATTGTCGGTAAGGTTAACATCTGCCTTATATTCAATCATTTTTTTCAGCATTCCGGGTTTCTTTCTCTGAACAGTCCTGATAAGTGCTGTTTCGCCCAATTTGTTTTTAGCATTGATATTGCATTTGTTTTTGACAAGAATATCAATTGTTTCGAGACTGTCGCCCCATGTGGCATTGTGGAGGGCGGTATTCCCCTCGAGGTCGGTTTTATTGACATCAGCCCCTTTGGATATAAGATATTTTGCAATGGAAGGGTTCCGGCTAGCAGCAGCCATTAAGGGAGTTCTTCCACTATTTGTACATGATTCCCTTTTACAAATACCGGGTTCAGTTTTCGCTCCATTTTCAACCAAAAGCTTTACAATATCTAATCTTCCGAAAGCAGATGCCATGATCAGCGGGTTGTTGCCATAATCGTCAAAAGCGTTAATATCACTGCCTTTTTCAATGAGAAGTTTAACGAGTTCGGGACTGCCGCTTTCAGCTGCCATGATGAGCCATGTGGAATGATCATTCAGCTGCTGATTGATATCTGCACCTTTATCCAGAAGATATTTGGTCACATCGTAAAATCCATAATTGATGGGCGTCATCAGAAGACAGGACCCATCCTTTGTTTTGGAATTTACATCAACCCCTTTTTCCTCAACCAGATATTTTACAATATCCAGTTTGTTTGAAGAAGCTGCCCAAAAGACAGGAGATATTCCGTCGTTATCGAGTGCGTTGTATTCAAGACCCTTTGACTCCAGATGTTTGAAAAGCTCAATATTTCCGCCGTTGGCAGCCCAATGGATAAGTTTCGAGCCATCGTCAGATTTTTCCATGATATCCATGCCCTTGTCAACACAATATCTGAAAATATCCATATTGCCACCCATGCATGCATACTGCAGGCAATTCTGACCTCTGGAGTTTTTTGCTGCCATGTTAGCCCCTTTTTCACTGAGTGTTCTGAATGATTCCAGATCACCCTTCCAGGCAGCGTAATGCAACGGGGTATTCCCGTAATTATTGGCTGCATTGACATTAGCCCCTTTTTTAATCAGGAATTTTACAAGATCGGTGTGACCGTCGGCTGCAGCAATAATAAGCGGAGTTGAGCCGCGCGGACTTCGTGCCTCCAGCAATGCAGGATCTTTGTTAATGAGCTCCATTACCTGTTCAATACGCGCGCTGTCGAGCAGTCGGAACAGATCAGCTCCGGGCACGGGAGACTGGGAAAAAGATGATTTGATAAAAATTAAGAGAAGTGCAAAAGTTAAAGTTTGAGAACTGAGGAGTTTCTTACATTTCATGAATCGTTTTTAGTTTGCTGAATAAAAATACAACATAAAATATTGATATCAAAGAAAATGTACGGAATCGGACAGAGAAAAATGTTTTGAAAGCGGGGTTTGGGATTTACCGGTTTTGTCATTCCTTTCCGCCGGAAAAAATGTATAATTCTATAGGATTTTTGGCCGGAGGTTTGGCTTAATTGGTCTTTTCCCCTACTCCCCAACCAGCAAACTCTTCAACCGGCTAAGTTCATACAAAACCTCATCAGCTCTGATGGTATACTCCTCTGTAGTACTATCAACCCTGGCACGCCTTGTATCAAGCCAGATCGTCATCTTTCCCTCAGAAAAATAATATCTGTTCTCTTCGGGGGATAGTCCGGGCATAGTCGGATCATACATTGGTCCCATAGACGGGGTAATTATCGAATATACAAAAAACAATTTGCCATCTTTAAAATAGTAATCATCGGATGTCTTTCCACTGGCCACCTCATATTCGGCATGAAACAAAACAATGGAGTCCTTTTCATAATAAACCTTCATATACCCGCCCTTTTGAGTACCGTCTTCAAATTTTTTTGTCACCAACCTGAAGCTATCCAGATTGTCATTGATGGCAAAATACCAATCCCTGTATTTGGTCGGAATGTTTCCTTCATTCTGGGCCATTAATGTACCCTGAAAAAGAAATGGCAGCAGCATGAGATATATTAATCTTTTCATTTGAATATTTTTATGGAATAAAGATACGATATTTTTTATAATTGATCAATATCCTCCTCCGTCCGTACGGCCATGCAGAGGCATGTCCCTACGGCGTGTGCACAAATTTAACCACCCGGGAGCCATTTTTACCCGTGATTTTGACCAGATAAATACCTTTTTCAAATCCGCTCACATCAATCGTTTTTGTTTGAGTGCAAAAGCTTCCTTTATAAACAACATTTCCGGTAATTCCGTATATCACCAATTCGCAGGACTCTGAACTTTCCTGACTGACATTCAATAAATCCTGCGCCGGATTTGGCCAGATCATGAATTTCCTTTGTGGAAATAATGTTTCCTCCACCCCGCTGAACTCCATGGTATTGATCTCATAGGTTGGCAATCCGCCGTTGGGCATACCCTCATAAGTATATCCTGCCATGCTTACTTTATATGGATTGGCCATCCTGATTTTCACCTTAACATCCGAAGCAAACATGTCAAAAGTCGTATCTCGGTATGGAATGGACACGTACATGGCATTTCGGTAGATATCTCTTTTTGAAGTTGTTGTATTGAGCATAAACCGTTCGAATAATTTTCTTCCCCCATCATATTTATACATCCGTTTTGCCGTATCTGATTCAATTTCATTATGCCCGAACACATAAATGTAATGCATTCCCCCAAGCCACGGGTATCCTGCTGTCTGGCCCGAGCTTTCAAACAATTCAGAGTACAGCTCGCCAGTGGGATTCCACATCATATCATTGCCATTTTGTCCGGAATACCATGAATTCTCGCCAAAAGCCATGTTCAACCGTTCGCCGGTTTCTATGTCAATGGCGTAGCCAGGAAACCAGCTCATACCCCGCGAACCGATATAGTTTGAAAGATTTTCGTTAATGAGGGTATCTTCATCTGCTCCCACATTCATTGCATTCCCGTCTTTATCCACCGAGGGCGCATTTCTCAGATCAAATTTCCATACACCGGACGGACCGGGTTGTGTATCATCCATTTCACCATCGCCGTCGGTATCAATGGAATCATCCTCGCATAATTCGATGACCGGACAACGTGTCCATTTGCTGCTGTCGCCGGTAATTATGATGTCAATGCTGGCCGGACGCTGTTTGGCCAGTGTTTGCAGACTCCAGCTTGAATTATTATAGCACGGGCCATATTTATCGTGGGATGCATATTTATAGAGCGACCATTTGCCCTCGCAAATATTTTCATAATATTCTTCCGGATCGCCCTTATCATTCACCCGCGGATAATTTTCATCTATCTGGGTTCCGCACCTGATCCAGTTTGAAACATATTGAGCAATATCGGTATCTTCAAAAAATTTCAGCCAGGGTTTTGACGGGTCTGAATACTCGATGACCGAACCCAAAACACCACCATTTTCCACTTCCAAATCTTCGGGATCAGGAAAATCAACCCAGTTTATCGTAATAGATATTCCCCATTCGGGAATCAACTGCTCATTATGAAAATTGATCCAGTGATCGGCATAAATCGTATCACCGCCGGGCTGATACACATACCATTTCGAACTTTTGCCGTCGTTGGGTTTTATTACACCCGTCGGAAAATAAGTGACACTGTAAAAAACCAGGTAAAACTTACCCTGTACCAGATTGAGCGGGTCAATAACCTTGACGGATATGGGTCCATACCCCGGTTTGTAATCGGGTGTGAAATCGCGCCATGGAAAGCCAGCCATGATGGTGTCAATTGACTCGGCCGACAGCTCGAGGATATTTTCGCCACCGCTGTAACCTGCGAGTTGCGTAATGGCCGGCTGGTCGCCATAGTTGATGCCATCAAGCCAGTCCTGCAGGTTTTTTGACTGACTGTGGGCAATCACTGTTTGGGTGATTATTGCTATGAATAATATTGTTTTTTTCATGGTATTTGTTTTTTGTTGCGCCATCAAATATTTGTTAAAGGCAAATATTTGATGGCGGGGCAGACACAAGGTCTGCCCCTACCGTATTTTTACCAATTTGTATATTTTTTCAAATCCAATGTATTTTATTTTTATCAGATAAACTCCGTTTATGTAACCGCTAACATCCAACACATTTTCCCTGCCGTTTGCTTTTCCTGAAAATACCTTTTCTCCCGACAACCTGTAAATGTCAATGGTGTAATTATCAATTTCATTGGTATTGAAATACACTTTATCCCTTGCGGGGTTGGGCCAGAACATTACCGAGGGTTCGGCGGGGAATTCTGCGGCATCCGGATTGCTTTGCCATACCTTCACCTTTGTCATTCCGTACGATCGTGTGCTGGGCTTGTACGGCATTTTCTGTCCGCGCACACTGGTCAGGTCGGCTAGGTTGTATTTTGAAAACTCGTTGTGCGCATAGGCCACAGCCATGAAACAGTAATTTTTTCCTGTATCAATTGGCTCGCCGGTAAAGGCATCGGTTTTCATGCTGAAAGAACGTTTTAACCCGTCGTTTTCGGCATCAACAGCCAGATATGGATCATAATTATCTGAGGCAGGATTGTACCGGTGGTTGACCAGATCGCCAATACCGTCTTTGATATCGCTCTGAAAAACACAGATAGCCTTTTCGGGATTTTGCAAATCGGCCACCGTAACATTGGTATCAACCACCTGAAAGACCTGATATCCCTGAAAGCTGTAATAAGTATCGCAAAATTCCTGTGAAGTCAAACATTTAATCGTGGGCTCCTGCT
>Ga0074197_1000725_pt1 | contig 36065 bp, 37 predicted proteins | sample EPASupsiteSAE305_FD_64526 | JGI IMG/M metagenome (GOLD analysis project Ga0074197, IMG submission 64526) | Bioremediated contaminated groundwater microbial communities from EPA Superfund site, New Mexico - SAE3-05 reassembly with SPADES | ecosystem: Environmental > Aquatic > Deep subsurface >...
CTTGGTTGTTCTGTTGCTACCGTTGGTGTAGTGGGTGCACAGGCAAGTTCTTCTGGTTCAAAAGGTTCAAACGGCGTTGTTGTAGGTAAATCTAAAAAGAAAGAGATTACTTATACTAAAACACAAGCATGGGAAGATTATTACAAATCTGCCCTATAAAAGAGGAGGCGTAACGTTATGGAAAAAACAACAGAACGTGCTTTAAGTACGACTGTCGGTCGTCGTTCTTTTCTTAAAATGGCAGCGGTTGCTGGTGCATTTGGCGCCACTTCAGCATTTGCTAGTGAGAAAGTAACACGTCCTGCAACAGAGGAAGAGGTTAAAAACCCATTTCCTGGAAGCAAAAAAGTTAAAACTATCTGTACATCATGTTCAGTAGGTTGTGGTGTGATTGCAGAAGTTCAAAATGGAGTATGGGTTCGTCAAGAAGTTGCTCAAGATCACCCAATCAGCCTTGGTGGACACTGCTGTAAAGGTGCTGATATGATCGATATGGTCAAGTCAGAAGTACGCCTTAAGTATCCAATGGTCAAAGAAAATGGTCAATGGAAACGTCTTTCTTGGGATGATGCGCTTAATCGTATTGCAACCAAATTAGCAGATTTGAAGAAAAAAGATGGTCCAGATGCTGTTCAGTTCTTAGGTTCAGCAAAAATGAGCAATGAGCAAGCATATTACTTTAGAAAGTTTGCTGCATTCTTTGGTACCAATAATACAGATCATCAAGCGAGAATTTGACACTCTTCCACAGTCGCCGGTGTGGCGAATACATGGGGTTACGGAGCGATGACAAACTCTCTTGGAGATATTCAAAAGTCTAAAGCAATTATCATTTTTGGAGCAAACCCAGCGGTTAATCACCCTGTTGGTTTCCAACATTTCTTAAAAGCCAAAGAGAGAAACAACTCTCAATTGATCGTTATTGATCCACGTTTCACAAAAAGTGCTGCAAAAGCAGATATTTATGCACAAATTCGTCCAGGTACTGACATTCCATTTATGTATGGTATGCTTCACCTCATTTTCAAAAATGGTTGGGAAGATAAAGAATTTATTACAAACCGTGTTTATGGTATGGATAAAATCAGAGAAGAAGCACTTAAGTGGACACCAGAAGTTGTTGCTGATGTTACAGGTGTTCCTGCAGAAAAACTTATTCAAATTACGACAATTTATGCTAAAAATAGACCAGGTACGCTTATTTGGGCGATGGGTCTAACACAGCATACTATTGGTACAAGTAATACTCGTCTTGCTCCAATTCTTCAGCTCTCTCTTGGAAACATGGGTGTTGCAGGTGGTGGTTGTAATATTCTAAGAGGTCACGACAACGTTCAAGGTGCGACCGATATGGGATGTTTATCTGACTCACTTCCAGGCTATTATGGTCTAGCAGCAGGCTCATGGAAATACTTTGCAAAACAATGGGGTGTAGAGTATGACTACCTTGTTTCACAATTTAAAGATGCTTCATGGATGGAAAAAAATGGTTTCACTTTAGCTCGCTGGTGGGCAGGTGTTGCTGGTGTTAAGAATGACGAGAAAATCGAAAATGCAGGCACAACTCTAAAAGCACTCATTGTAATGGGTAATGGTATTACCTCTGTTGCACAACAAGCAAAAATCAAAGAGGGTCTTGATAACCTAGAAATGATCGTTCTTGCTGATCCGTTCGTCAATGAAGCAGCGATCTTAACGGATAAAAAAGACAACGTCTTCATCCTTCCAGCGGCAACGCAGTTTGAAACAAGCGGTTTAGTTGTCGCAACCAACAGAAGTGCACAATGGAGATATAAAGTTGTTGAACCACTTTATGAGAGCAAACCAGATCAAGACATTATGTTTGAACTTGCAAAGCGTTTAGGTTTCTATGAGCAATATACCAAAGGTATGTTGATGCGAGAGACTAAAGATGGTAAGTTAGAGATGATTCCTGAGAAGAAAACCTTCCAATGGCCAGAAGATGCAACCAATGAAATCGCTCGTATTATTAAAACGATTGGTTTAACAGGTTGGACAGCTGAACGTGTTAAAAAACACACCGATAACTGGCATATGTTTGATGAAGTTACAGGTGCTGGAATGGGACCAATGAAAGGTGAATTCTACGGACTTCCATGGCCTTGTTGGACTAAAAAACATGGTGGTTCTCCAAATCTTTATGATATTTCAATTCCTGTAAGCCAAGGCGGTATGGGCTTTAGAAATAACTTTGGATTAGAGAGAGAAGGTGTCAATCTCCTCGCTGAAAAAGGTTCACAACCAGTGGGCTCAAAAATTGATGGTGGATATCCAGAAATTACTAAAGAGAACATTGAAAAAGTACTTGGCATTACATTGACTGATGAAGAAAAAGCGGCAATGGGTGCAAACTGGAAAGTGGATAACTCTAACTTAATCGTTGAAAAATGTATAGAGGCTGGTGTTTGTCCATATGGTAATGCAAAAGCGAGAGCGATTGTGTGGAACTTCCCTGACCATATTCCATTACACCGTGAGCCATTGCACTCACCACGTACGGATTTGGCACAAAAATACCCAGCGTATCCAGATAAACCAAATCACTTCCGTGTATTGACAAAATACATTTCGGTTCAAAGTGCGGCTGATTATGCAAAAGACTTCCCAATCAACATGGTCACAGGACGTTTAGTTAACATGAACGGTGCTGGTGTTGAAAATCGTGCATCTAAGTATCTAACAGCGTTAACACCAGAAATGTTCTGTAGTATTCATCCTGATTTAGCATTGAGACATGGTATTAGAAATGGTGATATGATGTGGGTACATTCTCCTGAAGGTACAAAGATTAAGGTGAAGGCAAAGCATTCGCTTACGGTATTGCCAGATATGGTCTTTATGCCGTTCCACTTTGCTGGTTACTTCCAAGGAGCAGATAGAACGGGTAATTTCCCAGCAGGAACAAAGCCTTATGCTAATGGCGAGAGTGTCAATACCGTCACTAACTATGGTTATGACATCATTACTCAGATTCCTGAAACTAAGGGCGGCTTGTGTCGCATCGAAAAAGCGTAGGGGGTGAGAGATGGATTACGCAAGAATGAAATTTTACTGCGATGAGAGCAGATGTATAGAGTGTGATGGTTGTTCAGTAGCGTGTGCAGAAGCGCATGAACTTCCAGTTGGTATTAGCAGACGTAAAGTTGTTACTATCAATGAAGGAATTCCAGGTCGTGAGATGAGTACATCAATCGCATGTATGCATTGTACCGATGCACCATGTGAGCAGGTTTGTCCAGTCGATTGTTTCTATATCAGAGAAGACGGTATCGTTCTTCATGATAAAGATAAATGTATCGGTTGTGGTTACTGCTTGTATGCATGTCCATTTGGTGCTCCACAGTTCCCAAGAGATGGCGCGTTCGGTGCTAAGGGAGCGATGGATAAATGTACCATGTGTGCAGGTGGACCATTGGAAACTAACTCTGAAAAAGAGAGACACCTCTACGGTCAAAACAGAATTGCTGAAGGCAAAGTACCAGTGTGTGCTGCAATGTGTTCAACAAAAGCACTTCTTGTTGGTGATGCTGAATCAGTTTCTAACGTCTTTAGAGCGCGTGTTATGGCTCGTGGTGGAAAAGGCTCCAACTCTCCTTACGGATGGGATAAAGCATATAAAAATAAATGAAAGGAGCAGCAATGAGAAAGTATATCTACGCACTCATTGCGCTTCTAGGTTTAGCTACCGTAGCATTTGCTGCTACGGATAGCCAAATCTGGGGTGAGATGCGCATTCAAAATATCTTGGGATACGGACAAGAAGAGTCTTTAAAACTAGGACCCTTGTTTACCATGTTACAGCATAAATACTTTGCATGGATATTTTTAGCTGTCCTCATAGGTGTACCTGGAGCATTTTTTCTTCATTATAAGATTATTGGTCCTAAAGTATTTCCTCACAGTGAGAAAAAATATTATGCCTTTAATCTGTATAACCGTATTGTTCACCAAGTAGCAGCTGTTAGCTTTTTGGTCATTATTCCAACAGGATTTATCATCGTTTTTGGTGATTTCTTTGGCGGTGGCACACTTGTGAGAATGGCAAAGAACCTTCATGGACTCTTTACAATTCCATTCACAATTGTTGTTATTCCAATGGCACTTATGTGGCTGAAAGAAGCACTGTTTAATATGGATGATATTAAATGGTTTATGATCCTAGGTGGATACTTATCAAAAGAGAAAAAGCCTATCTTAGCAGGTAAGTTTAATGCGGGTCAAAAAATGTGGTACTGGGTAGCAATACTAGGTGGTATCACCATGATTCTTAGTGGTGCGATGATGTACTTCTTGGACTTTAAGATGGAGATGCTCCATAACTTAACAGGCATGAGTCAAATCGATCTTCTAAGAGCAGCAGCAATTATCCATAACGTTATGGGCTTTGCCGTTGTAGCGCTCTTTATTACCCACGTGTATATGTCTATGTTCGCCATTAAAGGTGCGGTTCATAGCATTATCACAGGTTATGTTGAAGAAGAAGAAGTTAAAATTCTTCACAGTACATGGTACAAAAAACTCAAAGATCAAGGTAAGTTTTAACACTTTTTTGATCATTGCAACTAAATTGTAGCGTACTATTTACTTTAGTGCGCTACAATTTTTTTAGTGTTAAAATATGCGAAATAAGCACGTTAAAGGAATGGAAATGGAGCCAGTTTTTAAAACGACGATTACCAAGATTAAAGGCAAAGAGAAGTTTGAAAGAGAAGACACGTTAGTGCGTGAAATTAAGTTAGAACTCTATGTCAATGGCACAAAAGTAGGTGCGGTGATGGCAACCCCTGTGGATCAAGAAGCCCTTGCAATCGGTTACTTGATGAGTGAAAACATTATAGAGACCTTTAAAGATGTCACTTCTATCAAGCTTCTAAATGATGGCATGCGTGTTGAAATTGAAGCCAAAGTGAATGAGGATAATATTAAAAAACTTAATGCTGAAGGTGTTGTGATTAGCGGCTGTGGTAAAAGTATGACAGCAAACATTGACCCTGAAGCGATTGAAGCTAAAGTTATTAAAAGCGATTTTACACTGAGTGCAGATGTACTGTGTAGAGAAATGGGACAATTTTATACAGAGTGTCCTTTATATGAACAAACAGGCTGTGTCCATACGGCAAAGCTTTTTACAGACGAGAAGACCTTTTTTATCGGAGAAGATATCGCTCAGCACAATACAATCGATAAAGTTGTTGGTAAAGCCCAAATGGCAGGCATCGATGTTAGAAATGCCTTTTTGATGGTCAGTGGTCGACTTTCTTCTGAGATGGTGGCAAAAGCGGTTATGCATCAGATTCCAATTCTTGCGTCTCGTACCGCATCAACCTGTTTAGGCTTGATGATCGCTGAGAAATTTGGACTTACACTTATTGGATTTGTTAGAGGCGATACCATGAATGTTTATCGCCATCCAAGGAGAATTCATGTCTGATATGGAAGAGTTGATCAAGAAGTATTTGAATGAAAAAGGTAAACTTGATTGCTCCGATGGCTTTAAAATTGCAGCAAAACTTAAATGTTCTCCTCTAGAAGTGGGTGAATGTGCCAAAGCAATGGATATACGCATTGACTCGTGCGAATTAGGGCAATTTGGTAAGTTAGAAGGCGGTATTTACGATCTTGAGGCAGAAAATCGTCTAAAGCCTTTGTTGGATGAAAAAAATCGTGTGACGTGCAAAGCGGCACGTGCGGCAGCTGCGGGTATTGGTCTTAAAAAAATCCGTGGCACACTCAAAGAAAAAAATTATGATGTAACGTTTTGTGAACTGGGATGTTTTAAAGAGAAACTACGTCCACGTTTATATGTAAAAACAAAAACGTGGATTGAAAATGCTGAGGGTGAACTGCTTTTTGGCAAAGGGAAAACAGAAATCTTAGAGCTCATTGAGCAAGAGGGTTCTATCTCTAAAGCATCTGAAAAAATCGGTATGAACTATAAAAAAGCGTGGACACACATCAAAATCTTGCAACGTAACATCAACGATACTATGGTGCAAACCAAGCAAGGTGGTGGTGAAGATGCAGGAACTACATTGACGCCTGTCGCAAGAGAGTTTATGGATAATTATCGCAAACTTCAAGCAGATATCGAAAACTACGCAAATGAGCGTTTTAAAGAGTTGTTTCTAAAACCTCGTAATAAAAAAGAGTTTAAAGAGTAAAGTGTAAGCTATTTTGATGCTACGAATCTAATGTAAGATTTCTATGCTAGTCGGATTTAAAGGGTAGGTCAATTAGCATTTTTGTGAAGTTTGTATAGGTTGCCTTGAAAAAGGCAACCTTACGTGTTATTTAGTTTCTAGCGCGTGTTTTAAAGTCTGGATAGAAGAGTTGTTTATCTAAAAGTTTGAAGTTAGCGATTTCAGTCTGAATCTTGTCAGATGTAATCCACTCGATGAATTTCAAAGCACCTTTATAATCAGTGTTTGCACATCTTTGTGGGTTAACTGCCATAACAGAATAGAAGTTTTTCAAAGCGTCTGCACCTTCATAAACGATAACGAGTGGTGGATTGCCTTTGTGGTTTGCTTCATATTTGATAAATGTTCCACGATCCGTTAAAGTCACACCTTTTTGCTCAGCAGCGATGTTGATGGTTGCGATCATACCTTGACCCGCTTCCAAATACCAAGGTGCTTTTTCAGGTACTTTGCCTAAAGCTGCAGACCATACACTTTTTTCTTTATCGTGCGTTCCTGATTTATCGCCGCGACTGACGAATTTAATTTGTTCTGTTTCGATGATTTTGAATGCTTCAGTGATGTTTTTGCCAGCAAATTTTGCTTTCATCTCAGGAGTACCGATGAGTACAAAGTCGTTGTACATAACAGGGGTACGCTCTACACCAAAACCTTTTTCAACATAGGTTTTTTCTGATGATGGAGAGTGAACGAAAACAACGCTAACATCGCAGTTCTCACCAAGTTTGAGTGCATTGCCTGTACCTACTGCGACCCATTTAAGGTCAACGCCTGTATCGGCTTTGTATTTTGGTACAAGAACATCAAGAAGACCGGTGTCTCCTGTACTGGTTGTTGTTGCCATTTTAAGGTCAGCTGCACACATAAGTGAGCTTAGGGCAAGAAGGGAAAAGAGTACTTTACCTTTTAAGCGGTTCTTTACTGAAAACATTGAATAATCCTCCAAATATGTTTTTTTAGCATATTGGTAGTGTAGCGTATCTTTTTTAAATTAATGTAAAAAAGGAAGAATTTTTGGATTTTATTTTATCGGGCTTAAAAGAGGCATTTTGGTTACTGATTAACCTTGATCCTGAAACGATTTCAGCCATTGACGTGACGCTTAAAAGCTCAACATTATCAATTATTTTTAGCCTTATTATAGGGCTCCCTTTAGGTTTTTGTTTGGGTTTCTTTAACTTTCCTGGGCGTAAAGCACTTAAATTACTTTCTGACACACTTTTAGCCATTCCTACGGTTGTAGTTGGACTTATTGTCTATGCGTTCATTTCCAACCGTGGACCTTTTGGAAGTTATGAACTGCTTTATACGCTACCTGGAATTGTGATTGGTCAAACGATTTTGGCTTTACCAATCATCGTTTCTTTAACGGCTACGGCAGTTGAAGGAATGGAGAAAAAACTCTATTTTACATTGGCGTCTTTTGGTTTAACGACAACACAGATGATTCAAAGTGTTGTTTGGGAACTTCGTCATGCTTTGGTCGCTGTAGGTGTTGCTGCGTATGGTAGAGTGGTGGCAGAAGTGGGTATCGCGATGATGATAGGTGGAAATATTAAGTGGTTTACACGTACCATCACGACAGCCATTTCGCTTGAGACCAATAAAGGTGAATTTGCAATGGGTATAGCGCTTGGCATCGTGCTTATCAGCATAGCGTTTTTACTTAATTTTATGCTTTATTTTTTAAAAAAACGTGCGAGAATTGCTGTATGAAACCTTTTGTGTACGAACTTCAAAATTTACGAACCCTTTATGGGGAAAAACCTGTTTTAGATATTCATTCTCTTAAGGTCGAAGAGGGCGAAATCTTAGGCTTAGTGGGGGCAAATGGTAGCGGTAAAAGTACCTTATTACGCCATCTCGCTTTTTTAGAAGCACATCAAAGTGGAAAACTTCACTATTGCGGCTTTGATGCTTCTTCTTTACCTCTTGCAACCAGACGTGATATTAGTATTTTATTGCCTGAGCCGTATTTGCTTAAACGCACCGTAAGAGAGAATATACTGTTTGGTTTAAAAGTACGAGGAGAAACGCGCAATATAGAACCTCGTATCCATGAAGCGTTAGACCTTGTAGGATTATTGCCCAAAAAGTTTATGCACCGTGCTTGGCATGAACTCTCTAGCGGAGAGACGCAACGGGTAGCACTTGCTTCTAGGCTTGTGTTACATCCCAAGACACTGCTTTTGGATGAGCCAACCAATAGCCTTGATTACAGTGGCATTCCTCAATTTACCGATGCGATTTTACATGCTAACCGCGAATGGGGAACAACTGTGATTATCGCGAGTCATGATCTTTTATGGCTTAGTGAGATTGCAACACGAAAAATAGGGCTTCATTTTGGACGTTTGATGGATTTCTCTACGACCAATCTTATTGTGGGTAAATGGAGAGAAGAGGGTGATGAACGCTTTTTTGACTTTGATGAAACACAAAGTATGTCACTTCCAAAAAGTTACCGCATCGGTGAAAAGCGCGGTGTAGCGATTAACCCAAGAGATATTTCCATTTCATTGCATGAACCAGAGCTACGAAAAGAAGATACTGTTTATCTTCGTGGCATCATTCGAGATGTGTTGCACGTGACAAAAACCAATGAAATTTCGCTCAAAGTTGTCATTGGCAATCATGTTTTAGAGTGCATCGAAAGCTTTGAGTATTTTGAGCGCTATCACTTCTATCCTTCGCAAAGTGTTACAGTAAACTTTGCCAAATCAGCGATAAAAGTACCTTCTAAAGAGGCATAAAAGATTTTTTAGGGAACAACATCCCACGTTGTTCCTGTACGAATGAGTTTAAAGACCTCTTTGGTTGCTGGTTTAGTGGTATTGGTATCGCTATTAAACATTCTCTCACAACTTACAACAAAACTCAATGAAGATTCATCTAACCACATAGGGTATTGAACAAGGCAATGTTCAGGGTATTTTTTGGTAAAAACAGTGATGATTTTTTGATCTATAAAGGTGTAGAGGCTTAACGTATTCGATGCTTCTGCATTGGTAGTAAAAAAGTACTGTTTAGGTGAAAGATAAGGCATTCCTTCTAAGATCATATCGGTACCATCATGCATGTCAAGGGCGTGGTACGCTTCACTATCTGGCATGAAGTCACTGTAAATAAGGTATTTTTCGTTAAAAAAACAGCCTTTGAGCGTGTAGAGTAGGGTTTTGTACTCTTTGTCATCGCCTAAAAATTCATCTTTTAATTCTATGTTTTGACCATTGAGGAGATGAATGATTTTTACATCTTTCTCTTTGGTAAAAAAAGCTTTGCACTGTTCTAACTGCGCACCATTAACATCACGATCAAAATAGGAAAGATCAGCCATCAACCAAGTTGTGAGAAGTAGCGCGACTATACTATAACGTTTCATGATAGATGACTTCCTTTTTGAAGTAAGATGTTAAACATATTAAGCAATTTTTGATCCCTTTATTTGGCTGTTTTATCGTAAAAATAGATCTGATTTCTCCCTTTTTCTTTGGCTTTGTACATTGCAAGATCAGCCTCTTTAAGAAGAGCCGCTCCATTGGTAGAGGTTATTTGATTATTGAAGATGGTACATCCAATACTCGCACCAAGCATATAATTTCCATGAGCAAGCGCGTATGGTTTGGAAAGTAATGAAAGAATTTTTCGTGCGATGCTTTGGGTAAGATGGTGAGCAGCATTTTGTTGATTGCCTAACTTTTTGAGTAAGATGACAAATTCATCACCGCCAAGACGCGCGACGAGGTCACTCTCTCGGATGCCCTCTTTAAGTCTGGACGCTACTTGAATGAGTAACATATCACCTGCATCGTGTCCGTAGGTATCATTGAGTTCTTTAAAACGGTCAAGATCGATGAAAAGAAGCGCGCTAAAATGCTTTTCATCACTGCATTCACAAAGTATGTCGTGAAGTGTTTCATCAAAGAGCCTTCGATTTGCAAGATGCGTGAGGGGGTCATAATATGCAAGTTCTTGGATCTGTTGTTGTGCTGCTTTATGGGTTGTGATATCGTTGAAGTTAGCAATAAAATGGGTTGTTTTATTGTGTGCATCGCGAATGGTGGTGATAGTAATAAACTCTGCATAAATTTCACCATTTTTACGTTTATTCCAAAGCTCACCTTGCCAAAAACCCTTTTCATGGAGTGCTTTCCACATGGTTTCATAAAATGCTTTATCATGATAACCTGACTTTAAAACACGAGGTGTTTGACCAATGATTTCATGGTCGCTATACCCTGTAATGCGTGTAAAGGCTTCATTGACTTTAACAATTTTTTCTTTCGCATCGGTAATTAAGATGGCCTCTTGTGTTTCAAACGCAACAGCGGAGAGATGGAGTTGTTCAGCTTTTTTCTGTGCGTCGATATTGATGTAAACACCTGTTAAAAAAAGTGGTTCATGTTCCTGTGAAAACTCGATGACTTTACCACGTACTTGTATCCAAACCCACTCTTTTAGGGCTGTTCTCATGCGCCTTTCGATCAAAAAACTGGAATGCGCAGTAATTTGCTCTTGTATGGATAAAAGCATATTTTTCGCATCATCAGGATGCGTGAGTTCAACGATTTTATCCCATGATGGCTCAAACGCATTGGGTTCATAGCCTAAAAGTAGGAAGCATTGAGAATCCCATGTAAGGTAATTGATGTGCAAATCCCACGTCCATAAACCTGTTTGTGTGGCTTCCATGGCAACGCGAAACTGTTTCTCATAGGAGAGTTGATTTTTTTGACGCTCGTTTTCGAGGTAATACCTCACAATCAATACCAGCGCCAATCCCCCTGAAAGAAGGATCAATATAGTTGTAATCCCTACTAATTTTTGGCGCTCTTTATCCCAAGAGCCAAGAGCATTGACTTCATTCGTTTGAATCTCAACAATAAAGGGTAAAATTTTTGCAAGTTTTGAAACATCTAACGGGTTTTGAGTATGGTGCTGTAGGTGTTCAAAAAAATCTTCATCAGGTTTTGGTGGATGAGTAGGTCCATAGTGTGAAGAACCCAGCTCTTTTTTATAATCGGTTGAAAAAAGTAAAATTCCATCCATGCGCCATAAAGAGACTGTACCTTGTTCTATAGGAAGCATGGTTGTGTAGCGATTCGCCAGATAGTCTGTATTGAGATTGGCAACAATATAATACGCTCGTTTTTCAAAATAGACTTTTTTTAGAAGTGGTAAAAAACTGATTTTTTCCGATGAAATAGGTTTTTGTATATTACTTGGGCGTGCATTATCAAAGTCCCGTCCTTCCCATGGAACCCCTATACGCAATAACGGCATTTCTCCAAAAGGTGTAGGTAAAAAATTCTCTAAATGAACTCTTTTTCCAATATTAGGCTCGTGCGAGCTTACTTCGATCACGCCTTCATCGTTGAGAAGTGATAAAGAACGAAGATAAGGTGCATTGTATAAAAGTTCCATAAAGACAGGGAATATCTTTTCTTGCAAAGGTGCTTCATGACTCAAAGGCGGAATGCGGTCCATCGTAAGGCTAATATGTTGAAGGATTTGTGAAAAGTGCTCTTCAAGCGTATAGGCATGAAGGGTGGCGATGTGGCGATGCGTTTGTATGGCTTCTTGGCGCAAATTAGCCAAAGCTGCAATAATCAAGCCGATGATCAATCCTACTATGAAAAGAGTTACGAAAAGATAGCGTATCACCTTTTTTTTAGGAGAGACCAAGAAGCTCATGGTTTACTCGCTTAGAACAATAGGCTCTAAATGATGCTGTTTAGCCGCACTTAAAAGCCTTCCATCATGTTTGATCGCGGCGATGAAACTCTCGACTTTTTCTAAAAGTGCAGGTTCATTTTGAGCGATAGCCCAACCATAGGGCATCATATGAAAAACAGAAGTTGGTTTAATGAGTTTTGCCCACTCTTTCTCTTCTACCATGCGAATGCCAAAAGGATAATCACTCATAAAGACATCAGCACGTCCTGCTTCGACCTCTTGTTCCCTTGCATGGAGTGAATCAACAATGAGCAATTGAGCATTTTTAAGGCTTTTTTGCATTAACGAAACGTGATAGGTTCCTTTTGCAACAGCAACGACAACACCTGCTTTGTCAATATCTTCCCAGACGTTAATACGTCTATTGCTTTTAGAGGAGATGGCATATACATCACTTGCAAGATGAGGTGTTGTAAGACTTAAGTACTTTTTTCGCTCCTCCGTATGCCCAATGGCAAACATAGCAATATCGCAATTTTTTGTTGTGATGTCTTTGATGAGAGAAGCAAAAGAACTCTCTTTAAAAGCAACATTCACACCAAGCTCTTTTGCAAACTCTTTGGCTAAATCAATATCGATTCCAATCAGTTCTTGCGTTCTAGGATCGATATAAGAGATACCATAATACTCAGGCCAAATACATACACGAATTTTTTTGCTCTCCAGTATCGAAGAAAGCGCATCTGCAAAGAGTGAAGTTGTTAAAGTTATCGTCATAAGAAAGATCAAAAATGTACGTGCCATGCGCTGACCTTTGAGACTAACAATATTAGGATTTATAGTATAACACAAAAACGATTTTCTAAATTCATTATTTACCCAAATCGTGCTAGAATAAAGCATTAAAAGATAAAGGAGCAACACATGTTTGTTAAACTTAACGATAGAGTCTATTTGAATGCAGATCGTATCACTCGTATCAAGATCGATGAGGTACAAGATGGTATTCGTGTACGTTTTTATGAGGGACAAAATCAAGTAGCTAAAAGCCACAAATTTGAAAGTGTTGAAAAAGCGAGTGCATGGGTTGAAAAAATCATGAACGCAAAATAAGAGAGGCATTTTTAGCTTCTCTTCCCTCTTTTTATTAGGTCTAAGGTTTAGACTAACTGAATTACTCACAAAAGGAAAATCATGAAATTAGATTGCAGTGGTTTGGCATGTCCAGAACCTGTATTACAAACGAAAAAAGCATTAGAAACACTCCCAAATGACTCTGTTTTAGAAGTAGTGGTTGATAATATTGCTTCAAAAGAGAATGTCATCCGTTTTGCTCAAAATGGTGGCTTTGAAGTACGAGTTGAGGATGCAGGTGAAGGCAAAAGCCTTATTACCATCGTGAAAGGTTTCGCATGCACAGTTGTGGCAAAAGAGAGCGATGAGAAATTTTTAGATAAAACCTTATTTCTCAAAAGCGACAAAGTAGGCGAGGGTGAACTTGGAGCAAAACTGATCGTTGGATTTTTAAAATCAACCATGGAACTTCCAAAATTGCCAAAGCGTATTGTGTGTGTGAATCAAGCAGTTCTTTTAACGACAGCAGAAGAGAGTGCGCCTATTATTGAAGTTCTTAAAGCATTAGAAGCAAAAGGTGTAGAGATTTACTCATGTGGTGTTTGTTTAGAATTCTACGGTGTAACAGACAAACTCAAAGTAGGCAAAATCGGTAATGCTTTTGGAACCATTGAGATGTTATTTGGTGGAGAAGGCACAATATCATTATAATAACGTTCTCTTAGAACGTTATTGAATACGCTTTGAAAGCAAAGCTTTTTAAGCTACGTTAACACTGGGTTTTCCTCAGCGGAAGGCTCGTATGACTTCTTGATCATTTCATGTTCAAGAAGCCTTGAACTTAAGGTACTAAATGAACAACGAAGCAAAATTGACCAAGTACGTGAAAGCTGCGGGTTGCGCTGCCAAGCTGGGTCCGGGAGACCTCACAGAAGCCATAGGCGGACTTAACTGCATGCATGAAAACGTCTTGGTAGGTATGGATGAAAGTGACGATGCCAGTGTCTATTACTTAGATGAAGAGCGCGCACTCGTACAAACGGTAGACATCATCACTCCTGTAGTGGATGATCCTTTTGTGTATGGTCAAATCGCGGCAGCAAACTCTCTAAGCGATGTATTTGCCATGGGTGGTGAAGTGGCTACAGCTATGAATATCGTAGGTTTTGATGGATGTCATCAGCCTCGTTCCGTTCTTAAAGAAATTCTCGCTGGTGGTGAGAGTAAGGTGCAAGAGTGCGGAGGTGTCATCATTGGGGGACACACGATTGAAGCGCCTGAAATGACCTATGGTATGAGTGTCACAGGCTTTGTCCATCCGAAGAAAATTTATCGCAACAATACACCGCGTATTGGTGATGTTCTCATTCTTACAAAGCCTCTTGGAATGGGCATACTTACAACAGCGATTAAAGCGGATATGCTAGAGGCTAATGTCGTTGAAAAAGTAGCATCTATCTTAGCAACATTGAACCATAAAGCTTCACAAATTATGCGAACATATGATGTGAGTGCTTGTACAGATGTAACGGGTTTTGGGCTTTTTGGACATGCCTATGAGATGAGTTTTAATCGTGTCAGCATCGCGTTTGAGATGAAAAACATTCCTATTTTAGAAGAAGCCAGAGCATTGGCAGATATGGGCATTATCCCAGCAGGTGCGTACAATAACAAAAGTTATTTAAACTCCAAAGTGGAAGCGAAAGTGCCGCATAAAGATGAGATTATTTTATACGATGCCCAAACGTCTGGAGGACTTTTGATAGCCGTATCGCAAAAAGATGCGCCAAAACTGCTTCAGCATCTTAAAGATGAAGGGTTAGAGTATAGTTCTATCATTGCTGAGATTATGCCTCTTGGCGAAAAGCCATTAACATACACATAAGATGAGATAACCCATATTGGGTTATCTCTGAGTTGGATTACGCCTTGAGATCAAGGTTTGACCCAATGCCCTCTGATGCGAGCCCAGAGACTTGCGTTGATGCAGTATCTGTTGGTTGAGGCAGAGATTCCAATATCTTTGAAACCATCTGTTCTTGAACCTTCATAGCCTGCTTCATTGCATAGATTTCTGTGCTTGAAGGGATGCTACTGTTGAGTGCGTCCATATTTTACTCCTTATAAAGAGCTATACCTATATCGGCAAATTTTTTAAAATTGTGGAATTTAAAATGCTTTAACATTTTTGTGCTACACTACTTTTTAGAAGCAGGGATGGCTTGTAAAGGAGACTTTATGGAAGCAAAATATTATCTGTTGTGCCCTCTTTGTAGTTATGAAACAGAGCATATCACGCTCGCTCGAACCTATCGTCACATCAGTTTACAACGAAAATGGATGGTGTGTCTGGAATGCCATCAACTCCAAGAAAAACCTCACCCCAAAAGATTTTTTCTTCAAGCATTGAAAGTTTTATGGTTAAATGCGAAACATTTTGTATCAAAAGGACGTAAACATAATCCTTCTAAAATTTTGCAAAAAGCCTCATGCTACAAATGCCATGGAAACCATCTCTTAGAGTGGGATGGGAATTGCCCAAAATGCGGAAGTGCTTTTTTGAAAAAAGTAGTATGACGTTACTTGGTGTTTGTTAACAACCACCCAATAACCCACGCTCCATCTTTGACAAAATAGACTTTTTGGTTAAAAAATTTCATAGCCTCTATGGTCTCTTTTGCCAATAATCCACCCGCAACTAAATTTTTAGCACCATAATAGCCTAGCAAATAGCATTGCGCTGTTGCTTCAGTACACTCTTTTCTCTGTTCTTGTGAGAAGAGGGCAATGAGATGCTCAAAATCGGCTTTTTCTAATGGCACAAAAGATTCTAAATGACCGTTTGTTTTCAAATAAGCTGTTGCCCAAAAGATACCGCCACTCGCGAAAAGTGTCTCTTTGTTTTCAAAAGACTTTATTGAAGAGAGCTCTTTATTGATGATGCGTAAGCATTTTTGCTCAAAAGAGGCATTTGTATCAAGCGCATGAGCATTTTGTGTTGTTGAAACAGTGCCAAGCGGAACTTCAAAAAAATCTATCGTATGGTTTGAATCCATCCAAGCTACTTTTGTATTGCCACCGCCAATATCGATCATAGATGCTTTATTCCATTGATCTTTGGGAACAGAACCGTAAAAAGCGAAACGACTCTCTTCGGATTCATCGATAAAATGCAGTGTTAAACGGGTACTATTTTTGATGCTTGTTTCAAGTTCTGGTCTGTTTTTGATTTTATTGATAGCGCTACTTGCGATAATAAACAGATGATCTTCCAAGACTTTTTGTTCATTTAAAAGAGCATTTTTAAGTACGACAATGTCTGAAGTGACTTGTTTTATCATGGATGAATTCATGAGATGATGCTCAGATATACCGCTTTGTGGAGAGGTGTTAAGACCGTTTCGATAGGTCATTTTTGTAAGGTTTGCGTCTATATCAATCACATATGCCTTTACTCCTTTTCCTCCTATCTCAATGGCACCATAGTGCTCTGCCCCGACAAGGACAGAATGGCACAGAAAGATAAAGAGAAAAAGGAGTGAACGGAAGATAGGTTTAACTAACAAGACAATATCCGGCAATCGCTGCACCAATGGCACTGAGTACTAAAGAGCCTAACCAAAATTTCTTATTGCGAGTGAGTGCTGAAATAGAAGCTAATGCAATTGAAATTTGCAAAAATGTAATCGCAAAGCTAAGAATGTGGTGAATATGGTAGTAGTGTTCACTTGCCGCGTTACGCGCTTCTTTTAGTGCTTCAATACGCTCAGCTTCAGCTTTGATCTCTTCTTGCTCTTTTTTGTAAACAGCAACTTTTTTCTTAAACTCTTCAGCTTTCTCAGGGAAAAGCTCAGCATTTACAGCGTAAATATGTGATTTAACGCTTTTCGCTTGGTAAAAATTCCATTGGTCAGATGCTTGACTTTGGTAAAGTACAGCTTCGTTTTTTGTAAGAATGGTTTTAGATGTAATTTGAGATTCATACAAACCTACAAGCGCTGTTAAAATCGCAATAATGGCAGTACTAAGAGAAATATAGGAAAGCCAACCTTCCATCTCTTTTTCTTTATGTTTGACCTCTTCCATCGCTTCTTCAACTTGTTTCAAATGCTCTTCAATAGCATTACTTTCCATTGCTTCCTCCTTTTAATAAAAACATAACTTTGGGGTGCTATTTTACACAGACCCTTATAAATCGCGCGTATTTTATCAAAAAAAATGCTAATTTTGATGTGCTTTGTTTTTCAAGGTTTTCGTATCTATGCTATTGATATAATAATAGACTATGCCTATGAGTATTGCGACAAGAGGTAATGCAAAGTACCAATGTTCTCGCCCATATGTGATAACGCTTAGAATTTCGTTTCCAAAATACCATACAGGCAGTATAATCACACTGCTCCAGCACCATGCCGCGATAAGGTTGATGAGTGCATATTTTTTTGCACTATACCCTGTAAGGCCAATGGCAATAGGAATAATCGTGCGAAGTCCATATAAGTAGCGTTGAAGAAAGATGATGGGCCAACCATGTTTTTTAAGCAGCAAATGCGCAAGTGCCAGTTTGCGTTTTTGTTGTTTGAGTTTACGATGTACATAACTTTTGTTGAATCTTCCAATGTAAAAATAGAGTTGATCTCCTGCAAAACCACCCAGTCCCGCTATAAAAATAGCAAGAAAAAGATTCATATCGCCAGTATGGCTTAAAAGACCTGCCATGACTAAACCGCTCTCACCTTCTAAAATACTCCAGAAAAAGAGGATGATATAGCCATATTCTTTAATGCTTTCTATAAAAAATGCTTCCATGTGTGCCGTTTGTGTTGATTTAAAAGTGTATTCTACATAAAAGAGAGATTTTTTTGATTACAAAACGATGAAATGTGAAAGGGAAGAGAGCAAAGATTTGCACTCAGACCGGGCAATCTGAGTGCATCTTTTAAAATGATTGGGTTGTACACAAAAAGGAGGTAATTGTCTTGGTAGTGAAAGTATAAAGTAATAGTTTAAATGCGTCGTTAACCTAAAGTAAATAAAAAAACAATGAGAATATTTCAGGGTGAAATAGTTTAAAATCTTTGAAAAAAATTATTCTATACTGCATGTTAACGTTACGATTAAGAGGCTGTAAATGATTATTCATTTGGATTTGGACTGTTTTTTTGTTTCAGCAGAACGCACACGAATGCCAGAACTTAAGGGCAAACCCGTTGTTGTATGTAAAAGCAGCGATACCAAAATCTTTAGTACGCATGACAGCGAAAGCATGATGACCGAATCCGTAGGTGGCTTTAATGGGCTGATACAGCATAAAAAAGCATTCAAAGGATTTGATAAAGACGCATGGAAAAAAGAGTTTTTAGATGAACGAGGCAGAATTCATGGTATTGTTATTGCGAAGAGTTATGAGGCGAAAAAGTATGGCATCAAAACAGGAACATCGCTTCGTGATGCACTTGCTATGTGCCCTAAGTTGCTCATTGTGCCCAGTGATCATCTTTTTTATCAACTCCTCTCAACAAAACTAAAAGCGTTTTTGCAGACGAAAATTCCTATTTTAGAGCAGTACAGCATCGATGAGTTTTGGGGCGATTTGAGAGGTTGGGTTAAAGAAGAAGAGACGTATGCTTTTATGGCTTCATTGCAAAAAGAGATTTTAGAAACGTTTGATTTGCCTATCTCTATTGGAGCATCAAGTTCTAAATGGATAGCAAAGCTTGCGACTGATTTTCGAAAGCCTTATGGGTTGACACTTGTACCAAAGGATGAGGTGACTGTATTTATAGCAGATATGTCTGTGGCAAGTTTTCCTGGTATCGGGCGGGTACTTCAGAAAAAATTTGCCAGTTATGGCATAGAAACTTTGGGTGAAGTGTTAGAACACCAAAAACTTGTCTCAGGTTGGGGAACCATCGGAAAAGATCTGCTCTTGCGCATCAGCGGGGTCGATAATGAACCCGTCGTTGCGAAACGAGATCGCCGATCTATCGGCATTTCACGCAATTTTCAAGTGATAACAAACCGCGATGAAGTGCTACGCCGCGCTATCATCCTTTCACGCCATCTTGCTTATACCATTGCTAAATTGGACTTACATCCTACGACCTATTACTTTGGTATCAAATACGAAAATGGTATAGCATCTAAAATCTCACAAACGATTGATCGCTCTTTTAGTGAAAGTATGTACCGTGAATGGGTTATACAGAGTTTTAAAACGCTCGATTCTCATCCGCATTATGGTATTCATTTTCTTAGCCTTGCTGTCTCAAACTTTGTCACACCGACTCAAACCAAAACCTTTTCGCTCTTGCATGCAAATGATGATGAAAAATCAAAACGCTTGTCTGAAAAATTAACAAAATTACGCGATAAGTATGGAGTTGACATCATTCGAAGTGGAGTAGAGAAACAAGATAATGCGATAACACCACATTTTTAGAATGCAATATATTTTCTAAGCTTTGCTTGGTTACCATACCACCAAACGAGTCTGTCATAAGCATAAGCATCGTGACAAGCAATATCTTTAAATCGTGAAAATAGGTTAATTAAATATGAATGAATGCAATCTTTTAGATGTCCTTTCCAATAAAAAAGTCCTTTGTGTTGAAGATGAAGCGTGTATCTTAAACAACATTATGGAGTCTTTGGAGCTTTTTTTTGGCAAAGTTGTGGGTGTTAAAGATGGCATTGAAGCACTTGATGAAGCCAAAAGTAATTTGTATGATGTCATCATGCTTGACATCTCTATTCCTCACATGGATGGACTTGAAGTCGTAAAGAAAATCCGAGAATTTGATAAAAAAGTGCCTATTATCATCCTCTCAGCACATACAGAGCAAGAGTATTTATGGCGTGCGGTGGAGCTTAAAATTACACGTTATCTAGCAAAACCTTATGATAAAAATGCGCTTATTAAAGCCTTAGAAGATGTAGCAAAAGAGCTTATTGGGCATAGCCCAATGTTTCAGGTAACTCCTGTTTGCAAATATGATTTTTGTAAAAAAACGATTTGCAACCTTGATGGAGATTTGATCCATCTCTCTAAGAGTGAGAGCAGGCTTTTAGAGTATTTCCTCAAACGCCCAAATCAAACAGTAACGTATGAGCAGCTTTTTGATTATATGTGGGAATTTGAACAACCAAGTAAAGAGGCATTAAAATCCATCGTCAAAGAACTACGCAAAAAGATTGATAACAACTTTATACGAAATCTTTACGGTGTTGGATATCTCTATGAAATATAGCTTCAAAATCATCGTAGCCCTTTTTGTTGTTCTTTATGCGGTCATTACATTACTCTTTTTCAATTTTTACCGTGAACTTGCGATGAAAGATGCGAGGCAAGAGGCGATTTTTATTTTAGATACGATGAATGCAATTCGCGACTATGTCTCAGTCGTACAACGTCCTTTAATTGAAGAGCTCAAAGAAAAAAAGATGCTAGCAGAGGATTTCTTTGATCCAAGATTGCTCTCATCATCTTATATTACACGTGAAATCTACAATATACAAAAAGCCAAAAAGAACATTAACTATGATTACAAACTGATTGCCACTAATCCTCTTAACGCTGAGCATGAGGGCAATAATTTCGAAAATGAAATTTTGGATGATTTCAAAGAGGGAAAATATAAAGAATACTCACGCATCATTCAAGAAAATAACAAACCTTACTTTTTTGTAGGCTTGCCTATTCAGAATTCGCATCCATCGTGTTTACAATGTCATACGACCAATAGTGCGCCAAAGCGTATGGTAGAGCAGTATCATACAATTCCTGATTTTCAGAGCAAAGTAGGCGATGTTATTGCAATGATTACGTTTAAAATTCCCGTCTACAGCATCTTAACCTATCACGTGAAAGAGTTTGTGGTGGGTGGAGCGGTTATGTTTATTGTCTTTGTTATTTTTATCTTGTTTATCTATAAATTGTACAGAAACGACCAACGCCTGAAAGAAAAAACCAATATGCTGATGATGAGTCAAAACCGTCTTGCTTCGATGGGCGAGATGATAGGCAATATTTCACATCAGTGGAGGCAGCCTCTTGCTCAAGTAGGGGCTATCTTGATCAATCTTGAGCTTCATAGCGACAAAGATAAACTCACCAAAGAGAAGTTGACACAAAAGATCAAAGAGGCCAATGAACAACTCTCTTTTATGTCAAGCACGATTGATGATTTTAAAAACTTCTTTATGCCAAGTACCTCTGCCAAAGAGTTTAGTGCACAAGAGGTTATTTTTAGGGCTCAAAAGCTACTCAGTGCCTCTTTAGAAAAATATGCCATTGATGTACGCATAGATATACAAAATAACTTTACGCGTTTAGGCTATGCCAATGAGATCGTGCAAGTGCTTATTAACATTATGAACAATGCCAAAGAGGCATTCTTAGCACAAAATATCAAAGAACGTAAGATTGAAATTACCGCTTTTTTACACAATGGTGTTCCTGTCATTACGTTGCAAAACAATGCAGGGCATATTGATGATGCAATTATTGAGAAAATTTTTGACCCTTATTTTACAACCAAAGAGTCTAGCAGTGGACTAGGACTTTATATGAGTAAAATGATTGTTGAGAAAAACAGTGCAACACTGCGTGTTGAAAACCATAATGATGGAGTTATTTTTACAATTATTTTTTAGTTTTTATATTTAACACTAATTTAATACTTCCCCCTTTTCCCCCCTTTTTTCCTGATAGTATTTCCAATGAGGCATTCGTGCTGGTTGATCTTAAAATGATTGATGTTTTTTTATGCCCATGAAAAAACAGTAGATGATTTGAGATTCAATTTTTCAAAGGAGGATACATGAAAAATTGGGACAAAGTGTTACTTGGTTTACTCACATGTGTTAATCTCTTTACTGTAGGCTTAAATGCTGAAGGTATGGAGGGAATGCAAATGAGTAAAGATGCAAAGGCGATCATTGCTAATCCTAAGGGTACTAAGGAGAGCAGAGGCGTTACTTCTTTGCAAGACTATATTGTCGAAGAGCAAGTTATGTATGATTGGCTCTTTAAAAACCATCCGATTTTTACCAAGTACGGTGGTAAAACGGTTGGAGAAATGCATGTTGCAGATCGCGGTAAAGAGTTTATAGCTGAGGGTCACGGTAAAGACTTCTCTAAAGCAAGTAAACGAAGTGGCGGCGAAGGTGTAAGTTCAATGATGTATAGGGTTGCAAGAACTTCAACACTTGCGTTTCCAAACAAATTCATTGGACCAGAGAAATGCGGTGAGTGTCACCCTGCACAATATGAGACTTGGGGCAGATCGCGACACTCAACAACAATCAGATTCCCAGGTGAACACCCTGAATTTAACAATAACTTGACTGATCCAGTTTTTGATAAAGATACAGCGTCAATTCTACCTAAAGGAATTACCCCTGATGTTATCTATTGTACTATAGGTCACGTTAGAACAAAATTAGGCTTTTTGGATGCGTGGTTGCTACGTGGAACATACCATGTTGAAGGTGGTCTTCTTAAAAATGGTACAGGTCAAATTACTGCGGGTGCAAACCAATGGCAAAGAACATGGGCACTTAATCTAACGCCTGAGGTTGCGAAAAAAATCAAGAAATGGATTCCTGATTTTCCTGTAACATTAGCAGACTATGGTGATAATGGTGGTTATGTAAGAGGTTTGGCTTCTTATGCAGCTAAATACAAAAAATCAATGGATTTCCAAGCGGGTTCTTCTTACTGTGAAGTATGTCACCCTTGGAAGTTTGATTTTAAAAACCAAAACGAGTTCTACTCTGCCCTTGGTAATCCAAAAGAGCTTCAAAAGCACACTATCTCTAAAGGTGTTTCTTGTGAAGAGTGTCATGGCGCGGGTGGTCACTTAGAAGGAGGCTCCGGGTTACTCACTTCTAATTGTGAACGCTGTCACCAACGATTTAACTATAGCCCAGATCTTGCGAAAAATCCTGCAAACGTAGGTAAACCAGATCTTGCTTTGAGCTCTAAGTTTAAATCAATGGGACCAGGATGTGGTAGTGAAGGTTCTCAAACCTACTTTACAGCGCACTATGAAAAAGGTATGCGTTGTGCAACCTGCCATGATCCACACGACGTAACAGGTCCTGTAACTGGCGAAAAAGACCTTAAAGGTACCAATTACAATGCGAACCAAGGTTACTTAAGCTCACTTTATACAAAACCAAAACTCAAAAAAGAGTGTAAAGATTGTCATAAAGAACAAGCGTATATCCAGTCTAAAGCAGATACACATAGTAAAAATTCATGTCAAACCTGCCACATGCCATTTATGATGAGCTGTGAAAACTGGTATGCCGTTCAATTCCAAGACCAAGCGGGTATGGATACACAAAGACGTTCACACATCTGGAAAATCGATGTTGATCCTAAACGTAAATCTTTGGTACCAGGTTCAAATGCAACAGGTCCAAGAGATGCTAAAGATTGGCATTTTGAGCGTAATGATGAGGGACGTAACTTCTTAGATCTTATGTGGGCATGTGCACGTACAACATGGGCAGATAAAGAGCAAGTAGAAGCAAAAGGCTGTCATAGTCCAGTTGTATCTGAGCTTAAAGAGACACTACACTTTAAAGATCAGAAACAAGCATATGATGAGGTTATGGGATGGCAAACTCCTGTGAAAGATAAATTCACACAGGTTAAAGTAGGTATCCAAGGACTTTACTCTTTACTTGAAGTTAAAAAGCTATCGCCTTCAGATAAAACCAGAGTGTATGAGTTAATCGAAAAAGCGCAACAAACTGTTGATCTTGTCGAAAAAGATGGTTCATGGGGTATGCATGGATTCAAATATACCAAACAAAGACTAGATGCTGCGATTGAGTATATTAATGAAGCGCAAAGAATCGTGAACAAAAATTTAAAATAGGTGTTGCACTGAGTGCAATTTCAAGTGGGCTATGAATTTCATAGCCCATTTATTTCAAAAGTAAAGGTATTAAGATGATGCGTAAACAACTCACAACAGGATTATTTGTATTTATTTGTTTGGTTTCTGGGGCGCTTGCTGGTGAGCTAAAAACACAAGTACAAAAAGAGTCATACAGTATTGGTGTATCCACAGGAAGCTATATCTCAAATCAACTTTTTGAACAGTCTGAAATGGGTGCAAAATCTGATATTGAAGCGGTGATTGATGGATTTATTGATGCCTTGAAAAAACAACAAAAGCTTAAAGATGAAGAGATTATAACGCATTTGAATAATCGTGCAGAAGTGTTAAATAAAATCAGTCAAGAACAATTCAAACAAGCCCTCGATAAAAATATCGCGGATGGCAAAAAATATATGGCAAACAATGCCAAGAATAAAAAAGTAACTACAACGAAATCAGGATTGCAATACGAAGTGCTCACTCTTGGTGCTGGTCCAAAACCGCAAAAAGAGAGCATTGTTATGATGAACTATAAAGCCTATTTAGTAGATGGTAAAGTTTTTGATGACACCTATGAGCGCAAAACACCATCCCATCTTTCGATGATTAATATTGTCGATGGCTTGCAAGAAGGTTTAATGCTAATGCCTGAGGGATCAAAATACAAATTGGTCATTCCAAGTGAATTAGCATACGGTAATGCAGATATGCAAGAGATTCCTGCTGGTTCAACAGTTATTTTTGAGGTAGAGTTGGTGAAGGTTTTAAAGCCAGGTGAACTTGCAAACAGTGCAAAACCACTTAGCGAAGAAGAAATGAAACAAGTCCATGGTGGCATTGAGAAAAAGAAACTATAGGACTTTAGTATTCATCTACACGAATTGGAGGGGAAGATGGAAAATGACGGGAAAAGAAGAACTTTTCTAAAAGTTTTAGGTCTTGGTTCTGTGACATTGGGCACTGCGGGTTACAGTGTTGCCATTGAAACAGGCAAAACAGAAAAAAAACCACACTACGGGATGATCTTTGATCAGAACAAATGTGTGGGATGCAGCGATTGTGAAGTAGCGTGTCGAAAGGTCAATGAAGTTCCACAGGGGCAAGTGCGACTTTATGTTGAAAATAAAACAGATCCTGCAAAACCGATGGAAAAGAAATATGTACGTGTTTCGTGCCAACAGTGTGAAGATGCACCGTGTGTTGCAGTGTGCCCTAGTAAAGCATGTCATAGAGATGCAAAAACGGGCATTGTTACAATGAACCCTGATGATTGTATCGCCTGTAAATACTGCATCGTAGCATGTCCATACGATGTGCGTTTTATCAATAAAAAAACGAAAGCAGCTGAGAATTGTAACTTCTGTCTGAATACCAATTTGGCAAAAGGACATGAACCAGCGTGTGTAGAAGCATGTAAATATAAAGCACTTGTTTTTGGTGATTTGAATGACGAGAGTTCGTATATCAATCAAATATTACAGGTTAAAGACGCAGTACGTATGAAGCCAACCTTTGGAACAAAGCCAAGTTTGCGCTATATACCTGTTGTAAAGGTGGGGGTGTGATATGAATGGTGCCATTAATTTTACATACGGATTTTCCCATGGTGTTGAATGGGGTTGGCCGATTGCTGTATATCTCTTGCTTGCAGGTATTTCAGGTGGTGCGCTTATTGTTGCATTGATGATTCGTTTTTACAAAAAACAGCACGAAGATACGCCTCTACTCAAAGCTGCGTCATTGGTTTCTTTTGCAACGATTGCTTTTGGTATGGTCTTCTTAGTGGGTGATTTGGAAAAACCACTCTATTTTTGGAAGATTTTGATTAATTATAACTTTTCGTCTGTTATGTCGATTGGTGTTTTAGCAATTTCTGTTTACATTCCTCTCACACTTGTGATGTGCTTGTATCTGTTTGAAAAAGAGATTTCAGCTATCCTCGCCAAAAAAGCTCAAATTTTGGGTTATTTTGAAATGGTCATGACCCTTTTGAAAAAAATCCGTCCATTGGTTGAGGTGTTAAGTGTGGTTTTTGCGGTGGTTATTTGTGCCTATACAGGTTTCTTGATCTCTGTTTTGGTACGTTTCCCAATTTTAAATACAGCTATTTTACCTGCGCTTTTTGTTGTCTCTGGTCTTTCAGCAGGAACAGCTTCAGCGAGTATGGTTGCTTCGTATTTTTTCAAAGAAGATACTCATTCCGGTGATCTTAAAACTTTGCATACGATTGAGTGGCCTATTATGGCGGTTGAGATTATGCTCATTGCGATGCTGTTTGTCTCTTTACTTGTGGGTAATGAGTTTCAGCAAACAACGACAGGAGCATTTAAAAGTGGTGTTTATGCAACGCTTTTTTGGGTTGGTGTCATGGGTGTTGGCTTTGGTCTTCCTTTGGTGCTCAATTTTGCGTTAGGCAAACATGTAGCGCATTCTCACACAGCGTTTTATCTTTCAGGTATGGCAAGTGTGTTGGGTGTTTTATGCCTTAGGATGTTTATTATATATGCAGGACAAACGTTTGGTGTTTAACAATAGTATTGATTTGAATGTAAAGGTGTAACATGAAGTATGTATCCATTGTAGAAAAAGTATTTTTTTCGTATAAATTTATGCTCTTCATGTTGTTTTTATTAGGGCTTGGTGCAGGCGTTGCTACGTTTATTGAGAGTATTTACGACACAACAAGCGCTAAAATAGTTGTTTACGATGCTACATGGTATGAGGGGGTGATGCTTTTGCTAACCCTCTCTCTTATTGGCATCATGTATAAATACAAAATGTGGAAGAAGTTCGGTGCATTTATCGTACATCTCGCTTTTGTAGCGATTTTAGTGGGAGCGGCTTTGACACGTTACTTTGGGTATGAAGGGGTTATTCATATCAGAGAAGGACTCAGTGAAAATGAGATGCTAACAGTCAAGTCTTACTTTACGATTAAAACAGAAAAAGAATTTTTAGAGTACCCCCTCGCATTAGGACAAATTGGTAATAACGATTTTTCTTATGAAACAATGGTAGAAGGTAAAGTTCTACACATCAATTATAAAAGTTATCATGCAGGTGCAAAAGGTGAACTAAACACCCTTATTGTGGAAGCATGTTACGACAATAAACTCAAAACCGTTAAAATCGAAGGCGGCGCAGGTTGGATTGAACCTCCTGTTGTTGTACGTTTTGATGATGTTGAAATAGAACTAGCATGGGGTTCTAAAGTGATTGCACTTCCTTTTTCATTTAAACTTCTTGATTTTGAATTACAGCGTTACCCAGGCTCACAAAGTCCTTCATCGTATGCAAGTGAACTTGAGGTAATTGATAATAGCACTACATTTCCTTACCGTATATTTATGAATCATCCACTCACCTATAAAGGGTATAAATTTTTTCAATCCTCTTATGATTTGGATGAAAAGGGTACTATTCTAGAAGTCAATAAAGACCCAGGTAAATGGCCGACATATTTTGGATATTTTTTATTGTGTGTTGGTTTTGTTGGAAACTTCTTCACGAAAGGCAGCAGATTTGTAAAGCTTAGAGCATTCCTTCAAAAAAGCGCTTTAGCACTTCTTTTACCTTTGGTATTTGTACAGGCAACACCATTAAAAGCGGAAGCAGATACATTGGAGCAATTTCGTAAAAATTCTTATGAACATGCCAATGGAGTCTTTAGCTCGTTATTGGTACAAGATTATATGGGGCGTATTAAGCCTATTAGTACTGAAGCCGTTGAAATTGTCAATAAAATCACAGGAAAAAGCTCTTTGTTTGGCTTGACCCCTGAGCAGATGATCTTAGGAATGACGACAAATGCAGGGTTTTGGCAAGAGATGAAGATCATTAAACTCTCTAATCCAAGCATTAAAAAAGTGCTAGGTTTGAGCCCTGAAGCTGAATATGTGAGTTTTGCTTCCATGTTTGATGATGAGGGCTACTACAAGCTAGCGAAACAGGTCAGTGCTGCCAACCAAAAAGCACAGTCAAAACGAGATACATTTGATAATGATATTATAAAATTTGATGAAAAACTCAATATCGCTTATTTGACCCTCAAAGGGGTTTTGTTTAAATTTATCCCTATTCCTAATGATGCATCGCATACATGGATTGCTCCAAATGATGCGTTTTCTCATCCTCAAGTCAGCGGTGAAGTCAAAAGTATGCTCAATGACTACTTTGTTGGACTTCAAGAGGGTATTTCTACAAATAAATGGGATAACGCAAACATAGCACTTGCTAAGCTCAAAGAGAATCAACGAAGCCTTAGTGGTGGCATTTTACCAAGTGAGACACGTGTACGAGCAGAAGTTCTTTACAATCACATGGGACTCTTTCAAAAACTGATTGGGTTTTATTTTGTGCTTGGATGTGGCGCATTTGTACTAGCGCTTATTTCTATTTTTAAAGGCAAAAATTACCCTACATTGGAAAAGAGCGTTCTATACATTTTTATCGCAGGATTTATCGCGCACAGTTTTGGTTTAGCTCTTCGTTGGTACATCTCAGGACATGCGCCTTGGAGTGATTCGTACGAGTCAATGGTCTATATTGGTTGGTCGGCAGGTTTTGCAGGCGTTATGGTTTTTAGAAAATCCATCCTCTCTCTTGCCGCTGCAGCCATTTTAGCGGCGATTGTGATGCTTGTTGCACATATGAGTTTTGTCAATCCACAGATTACAAACCTTGTTCCGGTTCTCAAATCCTACTGGTTGACCGTTCACGTCTCTGTTATTACAGCCAGTTACGGATTTTTAGGTATGGGTGCATTGCTTGGTTTCATCACGCTTTTATTGATGATACTTAAAAACAAAAAAAATGCCTTACGTATGAATGAACAAATCAGACATTTGGTAGCAATTAATGAGATAAGCCTCATTATAGGGCTTGCGATGTTAACGGTTGGAAACTTTTTTGGAGGCATCTGGGCGAATGAGTCATGGGGACGATACTGGGGATGGGACCCTAAAGAGACATGGTCATTTGTCTCTATCATCGTTTATGCACTGATTCTGCATCTTCGCTTTGTACCAAAGCTGAATTCGGTGTATGTTTTTTCTATAGTTTCACTTTTGGGCTATAGCTCCATTATGATGACCTATTTTGGGGTCAACTTTTATCTTACAGGAATGCATTCATACGCGGCTTCAGGAGAACATGCCTCTTTACCGAGTTTTGTTTACTATATTTTTGTAGGGATATTTGGATTGTGTGTCTTGGCGTATCAAGGCAGAGATGTTAAAACAATTTAGTCTTATGTAAAAGGAAGAACAATGAAAAAAGAACTATGTGCCCTAATCTTATGTGCAGTCGTGGCACAGGCTGGATTTATCAAAGAGGGAATGGAAGCCAAAGAGAGCGGTGACCATAAAAAATTGGTTGAAGTATATGATAAAGCGTGTAATGAGGGCAAAGCATCAGGATGTTATAACTTGGCTGTTTTGTACTCAGAAGGTACGGGTAATGTTGCAAAAGACAGTGCAAAAGCCGTTAAGCTGTATGAAAAAGCGTGCTCTGCTGATTTTGCGACAGCATGTTACAACCTAGGTTTGATTTATGCTGATGGCATTGTGGTCAAACAAGATTTTGCTAAAGCAAAAGAGTTGTATGAAAAATCATGTGCTGGGGATGAAGGGTGTACCAATTTAGGACTTTTATATGCTAATGGTGCAGGTGTACAACAAGATTATGCTAAGGCTGCAGAATTTTATAAAAAAGCATGTAAAAACGAAGACTTAATGGGATGCAATAACTTGGGATTCTTACATGCGCAAGGTCGCGGTGTTGAACTTGACAATAAAAAAGCAAGTGAATATTACCAAAAAGCGTGTGATGGCGGTATCGCTATGGGATGTGACAATCTCGCATTTATGTACGCAATGGGTAAAGGCAACGTCCAAGATTTCAAAAAAGCAAGCCAATTTTACGAGAAAGCCTGTAACAATGGATATGACAAAGGGTGTAACAATCTTGGCATCTTATATGCAGAAGGTAAAGGTGTCAGTGTAGATAACACTAAAGCCAAAGAACTCTTCAAAAGTAGCTGTGACAAAGGCCTTAAAGAGGGGTGTGAAAACGCTCAACTCTTGGAAAAAATTACCAAGTAATATATTTTTAAAGACACTGAAAATGTGCGAGAGCTCTAAGAGAGCTCTTTTTGATAGAAAAGGATAAAGAATGTTTGTTCGTATGATCTTGATACTGTTGTGCTTTTGGAATTTTTCGCACGCAGAGATGTTTCAAAGTGTTCCTGAAGCAAATGCTACGCTGATACAATCTGGTAAAGATAAATATTCATGCCCTAATTGTGGTATGCATTTAGTCAAATTTTATAAAACAAGCCATACCCATGACAATCACCAATACTGCTCAATTCACTGTCTTTATGAAGCAACGGAGGGTGTCATTCCTGAAGATGCGAAAGTGGTTGATACCACTAGTTTAGCTTTGATTGATATCAAAAAAGCGTTTTATGTAGTAGGCAGTAAAGTACGAGGAACTATGACACGTACCAGTAGTTATGCGTTTGGAACAGAAAAAGATGCACTGGCATTTGTCTTCGACAATGGCGGGAAGGTGATGAATTTTTCGGAAGCCTATGCCATAGCGGCTGAAGATTTTCCGAAAGACTTCGGAAAACAAGCAGCTTCAAAGTTGGCTCCTGTCACAAAAATCGAAGTTCCAAAAGATGCTAAATGCCCAATTTGTGGCATGTTCGTAGCAAAATATCCTCAATGGGTTGCAATGTTTGATGGCGATAAAAAATTCTATTTTGATGGTGTGAAAGATATGATGAAATACGCATATGCTAGAAAAATAGGGGGCGATAAACTCTATGTAAGCGATTACTACAAGCTTTCAAAACTAGAAGCAACAAAAGCCTTTTATGTCATTGGTTCAAACGTTTATGGACCGATGGGAAGCGAACTGATTCCTTTTTCAACACAAGATGAAGCACTCAGCTTTTCAAGAGATCATAATGGTCAAAAAGTGATTTCATTTGATGAAATTACGGAAGTGATGGTTAAAAATCTATGAGATTTCTCACGGGACTTGGGATTGCATTTTTCAGCCTTTATCTTATCTTAGCGGTACATGCATTGAGCGTTTCCGACAAAAATAAAGCGAAAGAAATTGAGGCTATATCTTCTCATGTAAAAGATGCCAAGCTCTCTGTGAGTTTTAAGTCCAACGAGTACCAAAGGTTTGTGTATGCGAAGTAAAAACTTTGTAGAGTATGCTATTTTACTGCTCTTTAAAGACAAGAATGACCATTTATTTAGTTTTTTGATTTTTTCATTTATTGTTTTTATTTTAAGTTCTACGCTGTTTATCTCAGACTCCTTGCAGGAAGATTTGCTAAACAGCATTAAATCGCAGCCTGAAATTGTTGTGGAAAACACCAGAGCAGGCAGGGCGTATGCAATGCATGATGGTTTTATTTATGATATCTCCAAAATTACGGGTGTGAGTAATGTTGAAGGCATCGTTGATGGCTACCACTATTTTGCGCAAAAACGTCTTTGGTTTCATATCATTGGTGATGCGACGTTAGCAAAAGATGAGATGATCATAGGGCAAGGCGTGAAAAATGCAATGGCGGAACTTTACTATAATGAAGAGTTTCACTTTTTCACTGAAGAGCGTATGATACGCCTTAAAATCAATAAAATAGCTCCTAAAAGTACCACGATTATTTCAAATGACGCGGTTTATCTTCATCCTAATACAGCCCGTGCAGTACTTGGTATGGAGATGGATGAATATTCTAAACTGTATGTCTCTGTGCCAAATCCAAACGAAGTGGGCAATGTATCGCTGAAAATTGTAGAAATTTACCCTAGTGCCAAAGCAACGACAAAGGAAGATGCCATCAGTGCAGTGCGCCATTTGTACTACTACAAAGGGGGCATTTTTATGATTCTTTATGTGATTGCATTAGTCTCCTTTTTTATTCTTCTAAAAAATCAGATCAGCTTGGTGTATGGTGAAAAGAAAAAAGAGATTGCCATTTTGCGTAGTCTTGGATTTTGTATTAAAGACATCATTGCACTTAAATTTATACAAAATACAGTGGTTTCTGTGAGCGCCTATCTTTTAGGAGTTGCAATGGCGTATATTTACGTATTTATGTTCAATGCACCGTATCTTCGTAACATTTTTTTAGGAAGTGAGCTTGAGAATAGCATTTCATTTACTCCTGTCATTGACGTTAATTTGCTTTTTCTGATCTTTTTATTTGGAGTCGTTCCTTTCTTAGCGTTCGTCATTTTACCAGCATGGAAAATTGCTATCAGCGATATGAGTGAGGCGGTGAAATCATGAGTAAAATTGCTATTACAAATCTCAATAAACTTTACAATCCAAATAAACCGAACGCCTTTTATGCACTTAAAAACATCAATCTAAGCATTGAAGAAGCAGAAGTTGTTATCCTAAAAGGAGTGAGCGGTAGTGGTAAAAGTACGCTGCTTTCACTTATAGGTGGGCTTGCTAAGCCAAGTTCAGGTGAAATTTTGGTCAATGGGCAAAATATCGCTAAATTACCTGATATCATGAGCTCTAGCTATCGTCATAAAGAGATAGGTTTTATCTTTCAATCGTTTAATCTTTTAGAGGGGCTCAGTGTATACCAAAACATCTTAGCACCCTTGTCACTCACTTCCCTTAGCAAAGAAGCGATAAACGAAAAAGTAAGCCGAGCGATGAGCCTTGCAAACATTGAACACAAGCAACATCAAACAGTAGGCAGTCTTAGTGGAGGAGAACGTCAGCGTTGTGCGATTGCAAGAGCGGTAGTGATGGAGCCTGAAATCATTTTAGCGGATGAACCAACCGCCAATTTGGATAAAGAGAACTCATTGATGTTTATTGACATACTGAAAAAATTTAAAGCACTTCATAAAACGGTGATTATCGCGACACACGATACGCTGTTTGACGATCAAAATTGTATCGATAGGTATGTCCATATGCGAGATGGTGAGTTTGTCGAATGAGTATCTTTTTATCCAATGAGATTATCGTTTTTTTACTGATTGAGCTTATTCTCATCGTTTTGATGGCAATTTCTCAAGTAAACATTGTTACGATTGTTCGTTATTGGGATTTTAATGCGACGACTCCATTGCAATATGCGCTGGAGAAAAAGAACTACCTTATCAATACGATTCTTTATTTTACCGTTAGCTGTAAAGTGATTTTATTTCTCTTCTTTATCCAGTCACTGAACGCTCTCTCAGGCATCGTTCCTGGTGCTATGTGTTCTGCTGGTGTTGTGGGCGCAAACCATTATGGCAATGCCCTTTTACTTTTAAAATTGTTGCTCATTTTTGGTTTTGGGCTTTGGTTGATTATCAATAAACTGGATCTTGGATTTATTACATTTCCCTATCTGAAACGTAAATACCTTCTTTTTACGCTCCTCTTTGCAGGGGTTTTGGGAGAATTTGCTTTAGAGATTCTCTATTTTTCAAATATTCCACTAACGGTACCAGTGTTTTGTTGTAGTGTTGTGTTTCAAGCACCTAAACTACCGTTTGGTTATACGCAAACACTTTTAGTGCTCTTTTTTTATACGATTTTTGGTGCTATATTGGTGCTCAATCACATGAAACAGACAATGGCAAGTTTTACCTGCAATTTACTTTTTTTGTTTATCGCTTATTATGCTATTACCTATTTTTTTGGGTTGTATATCTATGAAATGCCTAACCATAAATGCCCGTATTGTATGCTTCAAAAAGAGTACTATTACATCGGTTATCTTATTTGGGGTTCTCTATTTTTAGGCATCTTCTTTGGTATTATGCCTTTTTTAATTGAGCGAATTACTCAAAAATCATATGACTATTTACTGCGATATTCTTCTGTATGTCATATCATTATGGCATTGATTTGTAGCTTTTATGTAGTGCGTTATTACCTCATGACAGGTGTGTTTTTATGATGAAATCTACGTTTGCAAGCCTTTTACTTCTTAGCGTGATTGGTTTGCTCATTTTTACGATGGATATCAGTGAAAGCCGTGTTTTGGTACGTCATGGAAATACCCAAAAAGAGCCTTTAGAAATTACATTGGAAAAGTATATTTGTGTTGAAAGCCGTGTACCTATCATGGACTTGTTTAACTCTGCACAAGCGGTTTTACCTAATGGTGATACCTACTTTTTTAATGATGTTGGTAATGTTCTGCTATGGCTTGGTCGTCAAAAAAACCCAGATGAGATTGTGGTGTGGGTTTATGCTCAAGACACAGAGCGTTATGTCTTAGCAAAAAATGCATGGTACTCGCGTGTTGAAATCACTCCAATGGGATATGGTTTTGGCGCCTTCGAATTTCGTCTTTATGGTACAGCGGACTACTACTTTAGTGAAGTACAACGTTTTGCATTGCGTGGTGAAACCCTTCTTCACCCAATGGTCAATGCGCTTTTAATCAACAATAAACTCTAAACAATACCCTTGAATTTTAACGCTTTTTTTAAGCAAATTGCGTGATAAATAGCATAATAAAAGAAATTGATGAAAGATGCAGGAGATAAGAAGCAAATGAAATTATTTTACGGATACTGTTTAATAGCTCTTGGTTTCTTTTTTTATTCTATGGTGATCGTTCTGCTTGCAGTGCAAGTGCATTTTTCATTGGAAACATTTTGGAATGCGCTGCTTGATCCCGTATTTCTTCTAGCCGTCATGATGCAAAGTCTTTCTGTCATGGGACTTGGTATTCCTTTTCATCTTATAGGACGTCGAATGGTAAGGCAAGCTCAAAAACGATATTAAACTATTTTGATGAAGAATACGAAAGTATTTTGAGAGAAAATCGAGAAGGAAAATTTGGCGAGAGGGTGTAGGAATCGAACCTACCAAGAGACGGTCAACCGCCCCTCCAATCGGGTTTGAAGCCCGTGGTGCACACCAGAGTCACATACCCCCCGCAAAAGGATAAATATTCTAACCAAGATATGCTTTATAGAGAATAAAGTTAGCTTCCTTTATAATGAGAAACAGTTCATATAAAGGAGGTAATGTAAAGTGTTTCGTTTTATTGTACTCTTATGTTTGCCTTTTTTGATGTGGGCGGCACAACAAAATCAGGGTGAAAATATTTGGGTCAAAGTAGGGCAGATTTATGGCATTGAGCCACGTCTTTTATATTCTATCGCTAAGGTTGAAAGTGATTTAGATCGTTATGTTGTAGCCTTTACTGCGAGTAAAATGACCCCAAAGCAAGCACAAGATCTCAGTACATTTTTGAAGCAAAGAGGAATTGAAAGCAAACAATACTCCCAAGTCATTGCGATTAAGAGTAAAAACAAATACGAGGCAAGTCATGTCGTGCATTTTCTCTACACCAACAATTACCCACGTTTTGACATGGGTATCATGCAGATCAACTCTATTCACAAGCCACTGCTTGATAAAGCCAATATCTCATTTTACGACCTATTTGAGCCCAAAATCAACATTCAAGTAGGCGCGTACATCCTAGCAACGTGCTTTGCAAAGCACAAGAATAATAAAGATGCCATCAATGCTTACAATGGTAAGATCAATGACAATCCTTACTCTGCTAAGGTTTTTGCAGAGTTTAAAAAGCTATACAGTTCCTATCAAAAAGATAAAACAAAGCTCTATTACCGCGATCCATCATAACTCGCCTAAGCGGTATCCTACTTCTTTAATCATCTCAATAGCTCCCTCAGGAAGTTTTTTACGCAGACGTTTTATGAGCGCTCGCATGTTAAGAACACTGGTCTCTTCACCTTCCCAAACATACTCTTCTAACTCACTAAATGTGACGACACGGTGCCTGTCTTTGATGAAAAGGTCTAAAAACATTCCCTCTTTTTTGGCAAGTTTTATTTCTTCGTTATTTGGATCAAACAAGCGGTGATTGACATAGTCATAAGTGTAGCCAATCCAAAGCTGTATGGTTTGCGAAGGCTTATGGCATAGTTTTTTTACTTTTTGAACCAGCTCATAGATGAAAAAAGGCTTTTTGAGATAGTCATCACAGCCAATTTCGTAAGAGGCTTGGATTTTTTCCAAGTCATGGTTTGAACTGATGATAATGGCAGGTATCTCTTTATGATAAATACGAATGGTCTCCAAAATAGAAAGTCCATCGATGGAAGGAACGTTAATATCTAGGATAAAGCAGTGGTAGCCGTGATTGAGGGCATCTAATGCTTTTTCT
>Ga0074197_1000726_pt1 | contig 36018 bp, 27 predicted proteins | sample EPASupsiteSAE305_FD_64526 | JGI IMG/M metagenome (GOLD analysis project Ga0074197, IMG submission 64526) | Bioremediated contaminated groundwater microbial communities from EPA Superfund site, New Mexico - SAE3-05 reassembly with SPADES | ecosystem: Environmental > Aquatic > Deep subsurface >...
GACATCGACAATGCGGCTGCCTTTCGCGTGCGATAGATAATACGGAAAATGCCCCGGCACGAGGAAGCCAGGACTCTTGGAGCCGTAAATGCCACCGGGAATGACCTTTGCCGCGCGCTCGAAATACGCGATGGATGTTTCGAACCGCTTTTCAGCCCTGCTTTGACCCTGCTTCGCCTTGCTCGGGCCTTCGCTTTGCTCGCCTGGACCGTTACCCATCTCGCCGCTCATAGCGCAACCCCCAGATACCACGACAGCCTATCCAGCACCGCAAAAAGGCCCTGCACGAGCGGCAAAAGCCCTTCGATCCGCACCTCGCCTGACCCAAGCGCGACAACTGCCTGCCTCTTTCCGGACAATACGTCGATCGCGCTCTGATAATGTGCAAACGACAGCACCGCGTCGGGGCGCGGCGAATTGACGGCGCTGACGACGCCGTCAGCCTCTGCCGGCACTGCCCTGTCCACATGAATTGTCCTTCCTTCTTTGGCGACCCTGTATGCGATTTCCCCTGCCCGCACGCCGACCACGCCATCGGGAATGATCTGCATCCGGCGCTCCAGATACGATTCGCCGGCGATGGCTTCCAGCCCATACAAGGTCGCGGCGAGCAAGAGGCGTGCTCGGATTGCCGCCGGCGTGTCCGCAGCGCGCAGAAGCTCTGTCGCGCGGTTTGAAGCCCTTCTGAAAAAAGCCAGTGTTTTAAGCACACCTGCATCCAGCGGAATTGGTACCGCCGTGCCTTTCGCCCCGGAGAGGACACGAACCGCAGACTCGATATTCGGGAAAAAAAGCAGAAGCGACGGCCGCCGCGAAGAAGACTGTGGCACACGCAGGTGCAGCGAAGGGCCTGCCCCGCGAATACTGAGTTTCATCGAAATACCGCGCGACGGGCAAATTTTTTGCAGCTCAGTGTCGGAAGCATAGGATTCCTCGGCCAGACGCAGGGCCAGCGAGGCTTTGAGTCTCGCCACGATGCTTTTCTCTTCCAAAGTAAGGTGCGCGAAATTCGTTTTCATTGTGTATACCTGCGGCCCAGCATAGTGTGTGATGTCGCTTCGCGCAAGGCGGCGCACGGCGCGCGCTACAAAATGACAAGAGCGCTTTGATGCTGAAAATGAGCCTTGGTTTGTTTATATTACGGCAAAATCTCGTAGACCGCCAGCGCTTCGGCCCGCGTCGTATCGCTCGATGCTACCGAGAGTCCGCGCGTAATCGCTTCGGCCGCCGCCCCCTGCAAATCCGAAAAATCGGCCTCCATTGTAGCGAATGGCCTGGTCGAAGCCACGGCCTTGATATATTCCGTTCCATAAGGCCGCCCCAGAACATACTGAAACTTGTCGCTGGGGCCGGGGAATTTCAGCGCCTCTCCGGCTTTTACCTTGCCAGACCCGCCGAACCGGTTCGGCCAGATAAGCTGGGCAATCCCATTCACATCAACATGGTAGATTTTAAGATATGCGTCCTTGCTCGAAGTGATGTACAGCGTGAGCTTCTCTCCATCCCGATATACCGCCCCCACACCGCGGTCCGTGGAAAGCGTGAGCATGAGGTCCGGCACTCCTGAAATCTGGCCGCCGGAGCCCGGTACAAGCTGGCTCAACGCCATCGCGGTCTGGACTGTCTTGAGCGAAGGCTGCACCGTGACGTCGGACGGGATGGCCGACCGAGGCACCTCATACCTCTTCTCGGCGATAAGGGTGCCCGTCGCGAGGTCCGTCAGCGACAAGGTCACCGCGACGCCACCGGCGTCCTCCGCATATTTCCCGTAGAGGATCGAGTCCGCCCTGTCCTGGCCGAAGAATTCAGAGTACTGGGCGCGAATTGCCGGATCCATCGCCGCCGCCACCTGCCTGTCAAAAAGCTTCATCCTGGTGGTCTGCGCAAGGCCGAGCCGTAACTCATCCTCAAACCACCGCGCAAATGGCGTCGGCAGTTGCGTGTCTCCATAGGTGAAGCTGCCCATACCCACTTGTACCGACGGCATGTAATGATTGTCGAGCATATGGTCGAGCACCGCCGGCAGATCAGCGAAATCAGGAGCCTGCTGCTGAGCCCCTGCCGAAACCGCGAACACCAGCATGAATGCTATAACACCGTTCCGCCTCAATAATTTCATATTTTTCACAGTTCTACCTCTCCAAGAGAAGCAACCATATTTTACTATAGCTTTATTCTCCGCGCGATAGTGAAAACGAGCAGTCTTCCCACATTTAGCTTGCCTATATAAAAAACCGCTCCGGCGTGATGCCGGCGCGGTTTTTTATATCATTTTTCAATAATGTTTGTCTGATCAAAACCGGAATGTAATCAGAATATCGAATCCGGCTGATAGTAGTCCTTTGCGTTCTGCTTCGTAATCAGCTCCGCGGCGAGAATGATCTTCGAGGGGATTTTCTGCTGATAGAAGCCCGGAAGCGGCTGATTGCGAGAGCCGTATACTGCAAGAGAAATACCGGTTCCGATCATCGATGGCGGATAGGTAACGTCGGCCTGAACCAGAGGATCGCCATCCATGACTTTCTTGATCATGATCTTGCTGCCTGCGCCGCCCAAGAAAATCTTGACATCTTTGCGGCCCGATTCCTTGTATGCCTGAAGAACACCAACAAGGACATCATCGTCCTGGGCCCATACTGCATCGATCTTTTTGTATTTCTGCAGATAGTTGGTCATAATCTCGAGGCCTTTCTGGGTATCCCAATATGCCGGCTGAGAATCAAGAATATGAATGCCAGGATATTTCTTCGCCATGACATCCTTGAAAGAATCGACTCGCTCGCTGTTAATGACACATGGAATGCCTTCGAGGACGACGATATCGCCCTTGCCACCCAGCGCTTTGCCAAGCCATTCCGCAGACACACGGCCCATGCCGGGATTGTCGCCTGCGATGTATACGTCTTGTACTTCCTCAGTGAGCCCGCGGTCGACCGACACAACATAAATGCCTTTCTCATAGGCTTTCTTTACCACTGGGGTAAGCGGTGCAGAATCATGGGCGAGGATGACCAGCGCATCGATACCTTTCACCATAAGATCCTCAACATCGTTGACCTGCTTGGCGGGAGAATCTGCAGTCACAAGATAGAACTCGATATTTTTATCCTTTGCCTGCCAGTCCTTGATTGCCTTCTGCGCATAGTAGTTGATGCCGCCCGTCCATCCATGATCCGCAGTGGGGATGGATACGCCGATTTTGACCTTTTGGGCAAATGATGGCATTACTGCGATTGCGAGTAGCACCATCATGGCGATCAATGCCTTTTTCATACGACCTCCTTACATTGAGAAAGCTATTATGCTATCGGGTTACTGACCAACGGCCATCCCGAGAAATCCCAAATTTGCCAGAGGTACTACTGCACCCTTCGTTCGGGCTCTGCCGATACCTCTTCGCCTCATTTTTCAGTGCGCCCATTATTGAACCATCCCCGCTGAATCGATACTGCGCCGATAATGACAATGCCCTTTACCAGACCTTGCAAGTATGGCGAAACACCCAGCATGTTCAGCATATTGTTGATGATCCCCAGAATCATCGCGCCAATCACTGATCCCCACACTGAACCCTTGCCGCCTGTCATTGCAGTGCCGCCGATGACGACTGCTGCGATTGCGTCCATTTCATAATCCTTGCCGGCATTTGTTGAACTCAGCGAATTGAGCCGCGCCGAGATGAGGACTGCAGTAATGCCTACCATGAGCCCGACGATGACATAAGAAATCAGCCTGACTTTGTCTACATTGATCGCTGAATACCGCGCGACTTTCTCATTCGAGCCGACCGCACATACGTATCGCCCAAACTTCGTCCGATTCAGAACAAAAGAAAGCAACGCCGCGAGGATGAAAAAAATCCATACAGGCAAAGGAATACCAAGTATCACCGACATTCCCATGTCGCCATACGATGAGCTGACCGATCTGAACTCTCCGGCTTTTCCGATATACAGTGTCAGGGAACGAAAAATTGCCATTGTACCAAGCGTTACAATAAACGGTGCAATCCTTCCTTTTGTGACAAGAAAGCCATTCACAAAACCTGCAGCAAGCCCAATCACTATGGATACCGCGGCAGCCGCAAGAATACTCAGGAGAGTGCCCAGCCAGCCAGGCGAAAACATCATGAGTCCCTGGGTCACTGCATTGAGCGTCAAAATGGCAAACGCCCCCGCAAGAGCGGTCATTGAGCCTACCGAAAGGTCAATGCCGCCGGAAATTATGACAAACGTCATACCAAGCGCAATAATCCCTGTATAGGAAACCTGTCGCAGAATATTGAGAAGGTTCCTGATCTCGATAAAGCGCGGATAGAGAATTGTCGAGACGATCACCAACGCCACAAGCGCAATGAGCGGACCATATTTGTCCAAAGACAGTTTCTTTGGAATGGAAACAGCCATTTAATACCCCCCCTTGATGCCTGTGGCAAAGTACATAATCTCTTCCTCGCTCAGCTTTTCTGATGGAAGTTCACCTACAATTCTTCCGCTACGCATGATGAGCACACGGTCACACATGCCGATTATCTCTTCCAGTTCCGAAGAAATGAAAATCACAGAGATGCCTGCATTCGCCAGTCCGCGGACAAAGACATAAATGTCCCGCTTGGCTTTGACATCGATACCGCGGGTCGGTTCATCTATGATGATAATCTTGGGTTGAGTATCAATGCTTTTTGCCAGCGACACTTTCTGCTGATTGCCGCCTGAGAGCTGCTCAAGCTTGGCGAAGAGCGAAGGAATTTTGATGGAAAATCGATCGACATAGAACTTCGATTTTTCAATTTCAGCTTTCTGACTGATAAAAGGCTTTGCATATTCCCTGAGGGAGGTAAGCGTAATATTTTTCACTACGTCGAATGATGTAATGATGCCCGAGCCTTGTCGGTCCTCGGAGAGATAGCTCAGGCCCGCGTGCACTGCATCCCACGGTTTTCGCAGCTGAAGTGGTTTTCCGCGCAGAGAGATTTCGCCCGATTCCGCGCGGCGCAACCCCATGATGGTCTCGGCTAATTCCGTACGGCCCGCGCCGATCAGACCGGCAAACCCAAGTACTTCGCCCACGTGCAAGTCAAAGCTAATGTCATGCAACAAGCCTTCGACAGAAAGATTGTGCACGGAGAGCACCACTTCTCCTGCTGCAGGCTTTTTCTCGGGGAATATCTCTTTGAGCTCACGGCCGACCATGCGCCGCGCCATTTCATCGATACCGATGTTCGCTATTTCTTCGAGACTTATGAATTCTCCGTCTCGCAGGACCATGACACGGTCGCAAATCCGCTTAACTTCCTTAAGTTTATGAGAAATATAGACAATGGTGACGCCATGTGCTTTGAGCCGTTCGATGAGCCTGAAAAGAATTTCGACTTCCTTGCTGGTGAGCATGGTAGTGGGTTCATCCATGATCAAAAAGCGCGAATCGAAGGCAATTGCCTTTGCAATTTCCACCATTTGCTTCTGTGCGACGGAAAGGTCTTGAATTCGTGCATAAGGATCAATGCTGGAGACATCGAGCTCAGAGAGAAGTTGCCGGGTCCGTGAAACCATTGCTTTTATATCAAGAAAGCCATTTTTCTGCACAAGTTCTTCGCCAAGGAATATGTTCTCATAAACGCACAGATCGGAAACGAGATTAAATTCTTGGGGAATAAGGCTGATACCAATTCCCCTCGCGTCGGCGGGATTCCGAATTTCAACCGCCTTGCCATCAAACCAGAGTTTGCCTGCAGTCGGCTGATAGAGCCCGGCCAGAATCTTTATGAATGTCGACTTGCCCGCGCCGTTTTCGCCTATGATACCAAAGACTTCCCCTGCGCGAATCTCAACAGAAATATCATTGAGCACTCTCACAGAGGAAAATTCTTTTGCGATACCTTCGGTTTTTACGATTACCTCCATTATTTTTTCATCGCTTCATCGAAGGCTATGGTAGAAGGTGCAAAATCGACATCGCGCACAAATTCCAGCGCTTCCTTTGCACCATATTCGCGATCCATGCCGGAATCTTCCCACTCGACGGAGAGCGGCCCCTGATAGCCTGCGGCATTGAGCTCACGAATAATATTCTCAAAATCGACATCGCCATGGCCGAGCGAGCGGAAATTCCAGCCACGGCGCGTATCGCCAAAGGCAATATGAGACCCCAGAATGCCTGCTCTGCCATCGAGCGTCACCGCAGCGTCTTTCATGTGTACATGGTAAATCTTCTTGGCATAATCTCTTAAGAAAATATGAGGGGTCACGCCCTGCCAAATGAGGTGTGACGGATCGAAATTGAATCCCAGCGTCGGTCTGTCCTCGAATTCCTTGAGAAGTCGGCCGGCCGTATAATAATCAAATGCGATCTCTGTGGGATGCACTTCGAGTGCAAATTTCACTCCGCAGCGGTCGAATTCATCGAGAATCGGCGTCCAGAGCCTGACGATTTCCGCAAAACCATCGTCCACCATCTGATCGGTAGTCTGGGGGAAAGAATACCAGTACTTCCAGATCGGGCTGCCCATAAAGCCGGTCACTACATAGCAGCCCATATTTCTCGCAGCCTGGGCAGCATATTTCATTTCCTGAATTGCCCATTCGCGAATCTTGGCAGGATTTCCCTTACACTCCGCAGGAGCAAAGCCATCGAGGCGTGGATCCCAGAGGTCGCCAACGCATTGCCCTGCAAGATGTGCTCCCAACGCCCAGCATTTGAGTCCATATTTTTCAAGAATCGCTTTGCGCTCGGCGACATATTTCGGATCAGTTGCGGCTCGCTTGACATCCATATGATCGCCCCAGCACGCAATCTCTACACCATCGTACCCAAATGACTTTACTTTTTCACAGAACTGCTCGAAGGGCAAATCAGCCCACTGCCCTGAAAAAATTGTTACTGGTCGTGCCATAGTATTCCTCCTTCTTGTATTCCGATTTAAAACTTGACCCATACGGCGCCTTTTTTCGAGCTCTCGACGCACTTGCCGATAAAGCGTACGCCGAGGACGCCGTCATCCGCAGAGGGAAAGTCGAGATCGTCAGAGGTCAATTTTTCGCCCGATTTCTGTTTAGCGAGCGCAGAAATATATGTTTTATAAAGATTCGCGAATGCCTCAAAATACCCTTCCGGATGCCCGGACGGTATGCGCGAATAGGACTGTGCATGTGGATAGAAACCATCGCGCCCGCGCGAGAGCACTTCCGTTGGTGCGCCAAGCTTCGAAACTACAAGATAATTCGGATTTTCCTGCGACCACTGAATGGTCCCCCTGGTACCGAAAATCCGGATTCGCAGGCCATTGTCGTATCCGATCGCAATCTGGCTCGCCCAGTACAGACCCTTTGCGCCCCCCTCATACTCGACCATGATGGTCGCGTTGTCGTCGAGCAGTCTGCCCTCGACGAAGGTATCGAGGCGCGCGCAGAGCGATTTGATTTTGAGGCCTGTGACATAGGAAACCATGTTTTCGGCATGGCTACCGATATCGCCCACGCAGTTCGATTTGCCCGCCAGCGCGGGATTCGTGCGCCAGAAGGCCTGCTTGGAGCCTTCGCGCTCGGAGGGCGTCGCGAGCCATTCCTGCGGATATTCGGCATTGACAAACCGGATTTCACCGATGTCGCCGCGGCGGACCATTTCCCGCGCATGCTTGACTGCGGGATATCCTGTGTACGTATACGTTACTCCGAAGAGCAAGCCTTTTTTCTTTGCAAGCTCGTCCAATTCTTTGGCTTCAGATTCTTCAAAGGTGAGGGGTTTGTCGCAGATCACATTGATGCCCGCGTTCAGGAATGCTTTGGCGACCGGATAGTGCAGCGCGTTCGGCGTCACAATCGACACAAAATCGATGCCGTCAGGACGGGCGGCCTCTTTTTCGGCCATTTCAGAATATGTGGCATACAGCCGATCGCGGGAAAGCCCAAGGCTCGCTCCCGTTTCGAGTGTATTTTCAAAGCTTTGGGAGAAGCTCCCCGCCACGAGCTCCGCCAGCCCGTCCAGGGCAATCGCGCGCCGGTGCACATCACCAATAAAGGCGCCCTTCCCGCCGCCTACCATGCCATACCGTAATTTTCTCGAGGTTTTCGCTCCGGCACTTCCTTCTATCATTTCAAGCCTCCTTAAATTCTATATAATCCATTTTATAATAAAGTATTATATACCACAAAAAAATCCTTGTACTCCCTGTTCATCGCCTCTCTCTCCACCCCAAGGACGTACTGCATTGCCCACCACTCTTTTGTCTTTAGTGGGCTTTTTTCTTCGACAAAACATCAAACGCGACTGCCAAAAGCAGGACAAGCCCTTTGACGATCTGCTGTACATCGCTGCCAATACCCAGAATTGACATGCCATTATTGAGAACGCCCATGACCAGCGCTCCAATAATCGACCCCACTATCGTGCCTACGCCGCCATACGCAGAAGCGCCGCCAATAAAGCACGCCGCGATCGCATCAAGCTCAAAGTTGAGGCCTGATTGCGGAGAAGCGGCGTTCAGGCGGGCAGTATACGCAATGCCTGCGACCGCTGCGAGCGCTCCCATATTTACATACGCAAAAAACAATACTTTGTTGGTATTGATACCGGAGAGTCGCGCGGCCTTCTCATTGCCGCCCATCGCGTAGATATACCTCCCGGGCACGGTGCGGGTCGTAAAGAACGAGTAGACCAGAATCAGAATGCCTATAATGATAAAAATGACCGGCAAGCCTTTATACGCTGCAAGCCAAATTGCAATTAGCATAATAAATGCCGAAACAATAATCAGTTGCAAAAGAAACAGGGGACCCGACATGACATCGAATCCGTTCCGGCGCTGGGCTGCGCGGCGTTTTATCTGGGACAGGATATAGAACACCACGATGGCGATGCCGGCGATGATCGCAGTCGCATGATATTTCCCAAAGGCATTTTTGGCGATGTCGGGAAGAAAACCGGAACTTATAAACTGGAACGACTCCGGGAAAGGATTGATGGTCAATCCTTTCAGCATGAAAACCGTAAGACCTCTGAAGATCAGCATGCCCGCGAGCGTCACGATGAATGCGGGAATCCTCACATAGGCAATCCAGAACCCTTGCCAGACGCCGATCAGAACGCCGATCAGCAGCGCCAGAATAAGCGCGATGCCGACATCCATCTTCATCGTTATGATAAATGTGCCGCAGATCGCCCCTATAAAGGCGACCACGGAGCCGACCGACAAATCTATATTCCCGCCTGTGAGGATGGTTATCGTCATTCCGATGGCCAGAATGAACACATATGCATTCTGCAGAATAAGGTTTGTCACGTTCATGGGAACGAGCAGAATGCCGTTTGTCATGATCTGGAAGAATATTATTATAAAAATGAGGGCAATGAGCATCCCGTACTGTCTGATATTGTTCTTGAGAAAGTACTTAATATTCTCCATTACTGTTCCCTCCGATGCTCTGCATGATACATTTCATTATGCCTTCCTGCGTCGCTTCAGCTTTCATGAATTCCCCAACGATTTTCCCATTGCTCATAACATAGATACGATCGGATATGCCCAATATTTCCGGAAGTTCAGATGATATAAATATGACTGACTTGCCTTCTTCGGCGAGCTGATTGATGATTGTATATATTTCGAACTTGGCCCCGACATCAATTCCCCGTGTCGGTTCATCGAGTATGAGGACATCCGGCTCTGCGAAAATCCATTTGCTCAAGACTACTTTTTGCTGGTTTCCACCGGACAAGTCGCCAGCTTTCTGAAAAATACTCAGGGATCGGATGTTCAGCTTTTTCCGGTACATCTCCGATACCTTTATTTCTTTTTCGTTATTGATGACATAATTCGAAGATATGCTTCCAAGCGCAGCTATTGTAATATTTTCCCGTATGTCGCCAATGAGATTGAGCCCTGCTGTTTTTCTGTCCTCAGTGGTATAGGCAATTTTATGATCTATTGCCTGACGGACGTTCTTCAACTGCAGCTCCACGCCGTCCTTGATCAGCGTGCCTCTGATATGAAGGCCATATGACCGGCCAAAAACACTCATCGCAAGCTCGGTGCGTCCCGCCCCCATCAGCCCCGCGATTCCGACTATCTCCCCTTTATGCACCTTGATGCTTGCGTTTTTTATAACCTGCCGATCAGGATTCAGCGGGCTGAAAACATTCCAGTCTTTTACCTCAAAACTGATGTCTCCAATTTTGGGGATGCGCTTCGGAAAACGATCGACGAGTTCTCTTCCGACCATCCCTTTGATAATTCTGTCTTCATCGATTGGATCTTTGCCTTTTTCGAGAGTCTCGATAACTTCTCCGTCCCGGAGAATGGTAATGGAATCGGCCACCTGTGCTATTTCATTCAGTTTGTGGGAAATGAGAATCGACGTTAAACCCTGTTTCTTCAAATCCAGAAGAAGATTCAGCAAGTGTTCCGAATCGTCTTCATTGAGGGAGGCGGTCGGCTCGTCGAGAATGAGAAGCTTGACTTTCTTTGAGAGCGCCTTGGCAATTTCGACAAGCTGCTGTTTGCCAACACTGATATCCTTGACCGCAATATGAGGGTTTTCTTTCAGGCCGACAAGATCAAGAAGTCCTTTCGCATCGCTGTATGTTGTGTCCCAATTGATAATTTTATGGCGCGCCCTTTCATTTCCCAGAAAAATATTCTCCCCGACAGACAGATACGGAGACAAAGCCAATTCCTGGTGAATGATGCCGATGCCTATTTTTTCGCTGTCCCGGACTTCCCGAAATGTACGCTCTACTTTTTCGAATATAATATGTCCACTGTATGTTCCATGAGGATATACACCGCCCAGAATGTTCATGAGTGTGGACTTCCCTGCGCCATTTTCTCCGACAAGGGCATGGATCTCGCCCTGTTTTATCGCCAGGGTAACATTTTTCAAGGCGGTTACGCCCGGGAATTGTTTTGTAATATCCTTCATCTCGAGAATCAGATCGTTCTCCACAGCTCAAGTCCTCCAGCAATTCTTTGCATCACAAAGGGACAGAACGTTGGCTCCGGAGATTCCCTCCGGAGCCAACCATTCTCTGTCCGATTGACAGGCGTTCCCTATTGAATATCTGATTCTTTGTAATATCCGCTGTCGATAAGGAGTTGCTTGTAATTGTTCTTATCCGCAAAAACAGGGGTGCAGAGATACGACGGGACTACTTTTACTCCGTTGTTGTAGGTCTTCGTATCATTGACGGGGACGGTCCTGCCGGACATGATCGCGTCGACCATCTCGACTACCTGGGCGGCCAGATCTCTTGTGTCCTTGAACACGGACATGGACTGCTGACCGTTGATAATTGCCTTGACGTTCGCCTTATCGCAGTCCTGACCGGTCAAGACTGGATAGGGCTTGCTCGCCGTGCCATAGCCGTTATTCTTGAGGGAGGCTACGATGCCGATCGCCAGGCTGTCATTCGGAGAAAGAATGACGTCGAGCTTCTTGCCGCTTGCGTAATTTGCGGTGATGAGGTTGTCCATCCTCGACTGGGCTCTGCCTGAATCCCAGCCCTGAATGGCGATCGTCGTGAAGTTCTTCTGGCCGCTCGAAATGACGAGCTTGCCGGAATCAATGTACGGCTGCAGGATGCTCATGGCACCATTGAAGAAAAACAGTGCATTGTTGTCATCGGGTGAACCGGCAAAAAGCTCGATATTGTAAGGACCTTTGCCTTCTTTCAGTCCGAGACGGGATTCGATGTACTGTCCCTGAATCACACCGACCTTGAAATTGTCAAATGTCGCATAGTAATCGACGTTCGGCGTATTCATGATCAGCCTGTCATACGCGATGACTCTGACGCCCATGCTCTTCGCCTCTTTGAGCACATCCGACAGCACCGAGCCGTCGATAGAGGCGATCACAAGCATCTTTGCGCCCTGCGTTATCATGTTTTCCAGCTGCTGGAGCTGCGCGTTTACATCATTGTTCGCATACTGGAGAACAACTTTATAGCCTTTTGCCTCAAGTTTTGCCTTCAGGTTTGCTCCATCCTGATTCCATCGCTGCAGCGATTGCGTAGGCATCGCGACGCCTATCAACACATTCTTTGACTGGGCGAAAGAATAAGAAAGAACCAGCATCAGCGCCACAACCACCAGAACAAATCTCTTCATAAGATTTACCTCCTTGGCCATGCATACACATGGCGCATGACCCTGCAATTAAAGCTCTGACTTCAAGTCAGAGGATTATGCCAAAGCTCTCCATCTCCAGTCACATATCATCGCCTCCTTATTTGAAAATTATTTTACTTCCTCTCACTTCACCCCAAGGACGTACTGCATGATGAGATTCTCGAGATGTTCCTGTCTGCCGGAGGTGCGGCCGACCTTATCGGCATTCGCGGCTCCTGGGGAGGAAGCGAGCGTGGCGAGTTCTTCAAAGTTCATGCGCCCCTCTTCAAAGCGCCTGCCATCGCCGCCATCGAATGAGGCATAGCGCTGCCGCACAAAGGCTTCGAGTTTGCCGTCTTCGATGATGTGCTGCGCCGCGAGAAGCCCTGCGGCAAAGGCATCCATGCCGCCGATGTGGGCTTCGAAGAGGTCCGCTGGGTCGACGGAGTTGCGGCGGATTTTGGCATCGAAGTTGAGGCCACCCCTCGTGAATCCGTCCGCGCGCAGGATGGCATACATAGCAAGGGTGGTGTCGTATGCATTGATCGGGAATTGGTCGGTATCCCAGCCATTGCGGGGATCACCGCGGTTTGCGTCGACCGAACCGAAAATGCCAAGCGACGCGGCCGTTTCAAGTTCGTGCTGAAAATCGTGGCCGGCGAGTTCGGCGTGATTCGCTTCAATATTGACGCGGAAATCTTTTTCAAGCCCATATGCGCGCAGGAAGCCGGCGACGGTTTCGACATCGAAATCGTACTGGTGCTTGGTGGGTTCCATGGGTTTTGGCTCGATATAGAACACGCCTTTGAAGCCATGGGTTCGGCCATAATCGCGGGCCATGGTCAAAAAGCGGGCGAGGTGGTCTTTTTCGCGTTTGAGATCGGTGTTGAGGAGGGTCATGTAGCCTTCGCGGCCGCCCCAGAACACATAGCCCTGCCCGCCGAGCTCGATCGCCGCGTCGATGGCCGCCTTCACTTGCGAGGCGGCCTGCGCGACCACGCCGAATTCGGGATTCGTGGCTGCGCCGTTCATGTAGCGCGGATGACTGAAGAGATTGGCGGTGGCCCAGAGGAGGCGAACGCCAGTGGCTTTCTGGCGCTCTTTGGCAAGAGCCACCATGTGGGCAAGATTTTTCTCGCTTTGGCCCGGGCTGTCACCTTCGGGCGCCATATCCCGGTCATGAAAGCAGTAAAAATCGGCGCCGAGTTTGGTAAAAAATTCGAAAGCCGCATCGAGCTTGTGCTCATGGGCCTCTATGGCTGTAGTTGCATCGGTCGTCCATGGATGAATGTGCGTGGCATCGCCGAAAGGGTCGGTCCCGTCCGCACCGAAGCTGTGCCAGTAGGCAACGGCGAAACGCAGATGTTCACGCATGGTCTTGTCGCCAACCTTGCGATCCGGGTCATAATATTTGAAGGCGAGCGGATTATCGCTCTTTGGTCCCTCATAGCGAACTTTTCCGATGCCCGGGAAATATTCTCTGTGTCCGACAAAATAATCTGCCATATACTCCTTCCTTTCACAAATTTGTGCTTATCGATAGAGAGGACTCAGTGCTGCCAAATATTTCGCGTATTCATCATATGCCGCCTCATACCTGGACACTAATGTCATTTCAGGCTCGATGCTTGTACCGCCCTCAAGACTCACATGAGCATCGGTGAGCGCCGCGATATCGATAGGGACGGCCGCTTCAGCGTTGCACTCAAAGCACCAGAGAGCCTGAATGGCCGCACCAAGGGCCGCCGCCTCTTCTTCCTTCGGGACGCGCACAGGCAAACCGGTCACATTGGCGGCGATTTCGCGCCAGAGTCCGCTCTTCGCACCACCGCCGACAAGCCTGATCTCGCGCGCCGTGAATCCAAGTTTCCTGAATGACTCGAGTCCGATGCGCATACCGAAAATTGCCGCCTCCATCGCGGCGCGCGCAATATTCTCTTTCGTGAAATTTGCGGCGGTCGCCCCAAGGATGCCTGCCCTCCCCTGAGGAAGGTTGGGAATCCGCTCACCGTTGAAAAATGGAAGTACTACAATGCCTTCGGCGCCGACAGGTGCCGATGCTGCCCTTACATTCATCTCGTCGATGCTCATGCCAAAAAGCGCGCGAATCTGCTCGCTGGCGACAGTGCAGTTCATCGTGCAGAGGAGCGGCAGCCAGCCGCCCGTCGATGAGCAGAAGGCGGCCAGATTGCCTTCCGGATCGACGACAGGGCGGCTGGAATATCCGTAGAGCGTGCCGCTGGTTCCGAGGCTCATGGTCAGAAAGCCATCACGCACCGTGCCTGTGCCGATCGCGCTCATCATGTTGTCACCGCCGCCTGCGGCAACGAGCACGCCTTCAGGAATGCCGAAGCGTGCGGCGGCCGCGGCATTCACCCTTCCCGCCGGCTTGTCGGGCTCAACCAAAGAGGGCAAATAATCGATAAGACTCGGATCAATGAGATCGCAGATGCGCCGCGACCATCGGCGCACGCGCACATCGAAGAGCGCCGTTCCCGATGCATCGCCATACTCAGTCACATCATTGCCAGTCAAAAGAAAATTGACATAGTCGTGGGGCAAAAGCACATGCCGTACCCGCGCGTAATTCTCCGGCTCATGCTTCTTCAGCCACAGTATCTTCGGCGCCGTATAGCCTGGCAGCATCAGAATACCGGTTTCGGACAACAGCGACGCCTCGCCCCCCGCGCGCCTGGTGAGTTCCGCGCATTCAGCGGCGGTCGAAGTATCATTCCAAAGCTTAATGGGGCGAATCGCGCGGCCCTGTCCGTCGAGTGGCACGAAACCATGCTGCTGTCCGGAAACACCAATAGCTGTGATCGTCGCACGCAGTTCAGGCGAAATTGCCTGAAAACAGGCGAGAAGCGCCTCCTCATACCATTCGGCGCGCTGCTCGCGAGTCCCGTCATTCCTCGCAATGATATCGAGAGAAGACTGGGATTTGGCTATTATTTGTTTCGCGCCGGGGTCATAGAGGATTATTTTGCAGCTCTGTGTGCCAAGATCGATGCCACACACACTTTTCATAGCTGCCCCCTGCATTCGAGCTTGGTATGGTCCTTATCGAAAACCTGTAGTAAGCGTAGGCAGGTTTTCCGAAAAACACAATGCGAAATATTGACAAATCATATCTATTATTGATATTCCTATTCCATGAAAATAAACGACGCTGTCTACGTGTACCGGCTCATAAGCGGGGAGAGGCTCGCGTGGCACGGAAGATACCACGCCCACGGCCCCGGGGAGTATGAATTTCATTATTTCATGGAAGGGCAAGGAGCTCTGCTTATCAACCGCGCAAAATACATCATTGACGGCAACAGAATTTATTTTGTGCAGCCGCGTGAATTTCATTCCATTCTTCCGGAAGCGGTCGAAAAACCTATCAGTTATTATGCTGTGCTCTTCAGACCTGAACCGGGTAACCCCGTCGACGAAGAGATCGTCGGCCTCATGGGACACCTCTGGCACGCGCGCAACCGTGCCCTCCCCGCGGATGCAAAGGACCGTTTTTTCCTCGACGATCTGTACAGACTGTCGAAGTCTTCTTCGGAACGATCCCAGAAGTCGGCGGAACATGCGCTCATAAGCATACTGTACCGCTGGTTTGATCATTTCGACAGTACTTCCGAAGACGTCCATTCCGGCGGGACCAAAAACGAACATGTGGAGCGGGCACTTGCGCTCATGATGAAGCATGTGCGGGAAAAACTGAGCTCGGATGATCTTGCGGCCATGCTGGGGCTCTCTGAAGAATATTTCATAAGGCTTTTCCGGCACCATCTGGGTATGCCGCCATTTCAATATTTTACGCGGCTGAAAATCGAGGCGGCATCCGCAGTGCTTGTGGATAATCAGCTCACTATCAGCGACATAGCATATCGCTTTGGCTTTGAAAATCCATTTCATTTTACAAAAGTCTTTAAAAAATGCACCGGGCTGTCGCCGCGCGAATACCGAAAGATATTCTTCGAAGCGGGGAAGCCACCACAGACAGCAGCACCCCTCACATAGTTTCAATGCGAAAAATTCTCCCTGTCTGTTGACATGTTTCCGTCTTTTCGTCAGAATATTTAAGTAACTTAAATATTATTTCACTTGAATCGTCCAAAAGAGTATATCCAAAAAAGGCAATCACTATGGATGAATCAGAGACGAAGCTCGATGCGGTCGTCGAAAACCTGCTCGAGGTCCTGCCTTCGGTCTGGGACCGTATCCGCTCGAATTTCCGGTCTGCGGGAACGAGTAAATTCGGCATAAGCATGGAGCAATTCCACACGCTTCGGCATATCTACAAAGGATATTGCCATGGCGGAGAAATTGCGGAGAAGCGCCAGGTCAGCTGCTCGGCAGTGAGCCAGGCAATTGACGCTCTCGTCGCAAAAGGTCTTGTGACGCGCATACAGGACAGTGCCGACCGCAGGCAGGTCCGTCTCGAGCTCACAGTCCATGCGCGCCATGTGCTCGATGAAAACGCAGAGGAAAATCGCTCCTATATCCGACAGAAGATGAGCGACGTCGAGCCCGAGGAAAGGGAGGCCGTGATGCGCGCCATGGGAATATTGAAAAATACCTTCCTCTCGACCTGAGCCTGGCAGGAACACCCGATGAATGAATTCAAAAAACTCTTGCACTTTGCAAGGCCTTACTGGAAACTTGCGGTCTTTTCTCTCGTGATGCTCGTCGCGATGGTCGGCTTCGACCTTGCGGTGCCGAGACTTGTAGGCCGAATTATCGATAAAGGAATTCGCCAAAAAGATTTGACAGTAGTCATGACAACCTCGGCCATCATGCTGTGCATTTCAATGCTCTCCGCCCTCGTTGCGGTACTGAACAGCATTTCTTCCATTCGGGTCGGGGAGAATATCGCACGGGATCTGCGCGAAGCGATCTTTGTCAAAATACAAAATTTTTCGTATGGAAATATCGACAGATTCTCGACCGCCAAACTCATGGTGCGCCTGATGAGCGACACCGCGGCGGTCCAGCGGCTGTTTCAGATGTCGCTGCGCATCGGGACGAGGGCGCCACTCTCGATGATCGGAAGCATCGTGCTCATGTTCGTGACGAGCAAAACCCTTGCGCTGGCCATGATGCCCATCCTGGTTGTCAGCGGTATCGTGATTGTCTTTTTCAGTACAAGGCTCGAGCCCTTTTTTAGAACGGTCCAGCAGCGACTGGACCGTCTGAACACCGTTCTGCAGGAAAACATCGCAGGCGCGCGCCTCGTCAAGGCATTTGTGCGAGGGAAACATGAAGCAGATCGCTTTGATACAGCCAACGCAAGTCTCGCTCAGGAAAACATTCACGTCATGCAGCTCATGGCATCCATGAGCCCGATTCTGACACTGCTCATCAATATCGGCATCGTGCTCGTCGTGTGGCTCGGCGGCCTGCAGACAATTCATGGAAACCTTAGCCTTGGACAGATCATCGCCTTTACGAACTATCTGATGGCCACCCTTCAGCCCCTCACCATGATGACCCAGCTCTCCAACAACTGGGCGAACGGGCTTGCGTCCGCAAAGCGCATCAATGAAGTGCTCGACGCGGAACCCGAGGTAGCCGAGCTTCCCGATGCCACCTCTCTGCCCTCCCCCATTCAGGGAGAAATTGAATTCGACCACGCCGGCTTTCATTACAATGGCGATATGGATATTGCGGTGCTCGAGAATATCTGCACCAGGGCAGAACCCGGCAAGACAACCGCAGTACTCGGAGCGACAGGCTCCGGAAAATCGAGTCTGGTCAACCTCATACCCCGATTTTATGACGCGAGCGCAGGCAGCGTATACATCGATTCCCAGAATGTACGCACCCTGAAAGGCGATTCGATTTTGGAACATGTCTCGATAGTGCCACAGGATACGGTGCTGTTTTCCGGCACGGTCCGTGACAATATCCGCTACGGCAGGCCCGAGGCGACGGAAGAAGATGTTATCGCCGCGGCGACCGCGGCCCAGGCTCACGGTTTTATCATGAATATGCCAGCGCAATACGACACACACATCGAAGAACGGGGTGTCAACCTTTCGGGCGGCCAGAAACAGCGCATCGCCATCGCCCGGGCGCTCGTCTGCAAACCCTCGATTCTCATTCTCGATGACGCGACGAGTGCCGTCGACGTGGAAACAGAGACCAAAATCCACACCGCCATTGCCAAATCGGCCCAGGGAACCACGGTCGTCATGGTCGCTCAGCGAATCAGCACGGTGCTGAATGCGGACAAAATCATCGTGCTCGATAAAGGCCGGATCGCGGCTGAAGGCACGCACAGGGAGCTTTTAAGGACCAGCCCGATTTACAGGGAAATCTACGATTCTCAGCTGGGAGCGGGGGTGCGCCATGGCCTATGAGACGACTTCTTCGATTCAGGACGTACGCACCAGCTTTCAGAGACGGCCAGGACGGCCCACACGGTTCGAGAAGGCTTCAGACCCCCGCAAGGCGATGATCCGACTCTTCGGCTACCTTAAGCCGTTCAAAAAACCCCTTGCCTCGGTCGTGTGCTTCGTGCTGCTGCAGTCGCTCCTCGGACTCGCCGGCCCCTATCTGCTCGGGAGGGCGATCGACACAAGCATAGGGGGCAAAGACGTCCGGAGCCTCCTGAATACGGCGGCGCTGATGCTCATCGCGTATGTCCTGAGCAACGGCTTCAATATCCTGGCGAACTGGCGCATGGCCCGCATTTCGCAGAATGCCCTGAAGAATCTGCGCGGTGATTTGTTCGCGCACATCCAGTCGCTTCCCATGAGTTTCTTCGACACAAATCCTGCGGGCGGGCTCATGAGCAGGCTGACAAACGACATCGACGCAATCAATCAGACAGTGTCCCAGAACATCATTGCGCTTCTCGCGAGCATCATCACCATGTTGGGCATTCTGGTGAGCATGTTTGTGCTCAATCACTGGCTCGCGCTCGCCAGCCTTGTCGTCATCCCCATCATGTACTGGTTCAGCAATTTTGTCGCGAAGTATACGCGCAAAGGCTTCAGAGAGCTGCAAAAGGACCTCGGCAATCTCAACGCCGTGGCGGAAGAGACCATTTCGGGCTTCAAGGAAATCAAGGCATTCAGGCGCAACGATTCCGCGATCGAGGCATTCAGGCAAAAAAATCAGGCGGTGTTCAAGTCGGCCGTATACGCCAACTCCTACGCGATGCTGCTCATGCCGCTGACCGGCGTGCTGGGGAGCTTCTTTGTCATCGTGCTCGCGAGCCTCGGCGGATGGCTTGCGCTCAAGGGGCTGGTGAGCATCGGCATGATCGCGACTTTCATCAACTACGCGCAGAACTTCACGTCGCCGCTGCGGCAGCTTTCCAACCTCTACAATTCGATTCAGGCGGCGCTCGCGGGGGCGGAACGGGTCTTCGAGATAATCGATATGGAATCGGAGACCGCCGGGCGAGACGAGACGAATTCGCGGCACAAGACCCGGGCCGATGGACAGGCCGCCGAGGCAGGCGCGCCGCGTCCGCGGGTTCCATTCCACCTCGACGGCTTCCAGGGCAATGTGACCCTGCAGAACGTGGTGTTTGGCTACGGGCCCGATAATATCGTCATCAGGGATTTCAGCGTGGAGATCGTGGCCGGCCAGACAGTCGCCCTTGTGGGGCCTACCGGCGCCGGGAAAACGACCATCACGAATCTGCTCACCCGTTTTTATGAAATTCAGAGTGGGCGCATTCTTTTTGACGGCGTCGATATCAGGGAAATTCCCAAAAAGGATATTCGGCGCGCGATCGGCCTTGTGCTGCAGGATACTTTCCTTTTCGCCGACACTGTGCTGGAAAACATACGATTTGGCCGGCTCGACGCGACCGATGAAGAATGCATCGAAGCGGCCAAAATGGCCGAAGCCGATCATTTTATCCGCCAGCTTCCGGATGGCTATCACACCAACCTTTCCGAGCGTGCGGGCAACCTCAGCCAGGGCCAGCGCCAACTTTTGTCCATCGCGCGCGCCATCCTGGCCGATCCCCGCATCCTCATTCTCGACGAGGCGACCAGCAGTGTCGATACACGCACCGAACTGCGCATTCAAAAGGCCCTCCTGCGCCTTATGGAAGGGCGGACGAGCATCGTCATCGCGCACAGATTGAGTACAATCCGCGACGCTGATAGCATTGTCGTCATCAATGACGGCGAAATCGTCGAACAGGGCAACCACGAAGCGCTTCTCGGGCAACGGGGTTTCTACTATCATCTCTACATGAGCCAGTTCAAGGGAAATGAAATATAGAACAATCCATGAAATCGGGAGGAACAGACCATGAACCGAAAAGATATTGCAATCGAAGACTTTCGCTACGATCCGGCGCAGCTGCGCGACCATTGGCTTTCGCTTTTCGCGGGCGATTTTAACTCCGGGGCGTACAATGCGATGACGATTTCGTGGGGCAGCTATGGGCAAATCTGGAATAAGATGTTCTTTCAGGTGTTTGTGCGCCCCACGCGCCACACCTACGAATTCATGGAAAGATACGACACGTTTACACTCAACGCATTCGAACCAAAATATAAGCAGGCACTTTCCATCCTTGGCTCAAAATCGGGCCGCGATGGCGACAAGATTGCCTTGGCTGGCCTCACGCCCATGGCTTCACGGGAAGTCGCCGCGCCCTGTTTCAGAGAAGCCAGTCTCGTCATAGAGTGCCGAAAAATGTACTGGCAGGATATCGACAACACGCATTTTCTCGACAGCGGCATCGAGGGGAACTATGCGAAGAAAGACTACCACCGCGTGTACTTTGGGGAAATAGCGCACGTGAGCCGTGCCTAGCCTCGCTTGAAAAAATCGGCCATCAGGGCCGCCGCCTTGTCGATGGCCTCTCGGTCAATCCAGTAATGCGTGACAAAGCGGCACAGACCAAGTTCGGGCGGGTTGATGAGCACCTCATGTGCCTTCAGGTGCGAGACGAGCGCGTCGCCATCAGAGCCAGCAGGCAGTCTGAAAAACACCATATTTATGTCGAGCGCCTCTGCATCGACCTCGAGGCCGGGCACCGTCCCAAGCTGGCCGGCGAGATAGCGGGCGTTTTTATGGTCTTCGGCAAGACGGCGCGTCATATCCTTCAGCGCGATGAGCCCTGCCGCCGCGAGCACACCTGCCTGCCGCATGCCGCCGCCCATAACTTTTCGTTTTCGTCGAGCCCTCTCGACAAAGTCACGGGGACCTGCGAGCATCGAGCCGACAGGGGCGCACAATCCTTTCGACAGACAGAACATCACCGAATCGACGGTGCCGGCAATCTCTGCAGCACCCGCGCCAAGTGCGGCCGCGGCGTTGAAGAGCCGGGCGCCATCGAGGTGCACCGGCAGACCGTAACGATGTGCCAGCTCCGATACATTCTTCATATATGAAAGCGGAATGACGCGTCCGGATGAATGCGCGTTTTCAAGGCATACGAGCGATGTTGGCGGGAAATGAATATCATTGCCGCGAATCCGCTCTTCAATTGCCTCAATCGGCAGGATGCCGTCGGGCGCAAAAACGGGCCGCGTCTGCACGCCCGCGATCACGGAAGCGGCGCCGGCTTCGTGCTGAATAATGTGACACTGCTCGCCCAGAATAACTTCGCTTCCTCGCGGGCACCATGTGAAGAGCGAGAGCTGATTGCCAAAGGTCCCTGAGGGCACAAACAGCGCCGCCTCTTTGCCCGTCATCTCGGCCGCGAGCCGCTCGAGCTCGTTCACGGTAGGATCATCGCCATAGACATCATCGCCCACCGCAGCCTCTGCCATGGCTTTGCGCATGGCAGAGGTCGGCCATGTGACGGTATCGCTTCGCAGATCGATATAGTTCATTGTCGCGCCTCTTTTCTCCGGTCGCCGCGATCGGGACAGGAAGTGTTTGCATCGCTCCCTTCAGAATATCAAAAGAAAAGAAAAGCGCAAGAAGGGGCAAAACAATTGAGCGCAAAGAGCCCGATACTTGACGGTTGATTTTTTCACAGGAAGGTAGTATTTTTTGTTCCGAAAATCCTATTCTAATGATATGAATTTACTCCAGCTTGATACAGCGTCAAGCGCAAGGCGGCAAAAGCATGAATCTTCTCGAGATTAAAAATCTCAGCCTTTTCAAAGAAGGCCGGCCAATTCTGAACAACCTCTCCATGGACATCTGGGAGGGACACGTCCACGCCATCATCGGCCCGAACGGCGCCGGCAAGTCCACCCTCGCCAATACGATTATGGGACTCTCCGGGTACCGCGATTTTGAAGGCGATGTACTTTTCGAGGGCAAATCGATTAAAGCACTTCCCGTGGATGAACGCGCGCGGAAAGGCATCACCCTTCTCTTTCAGGAGCCGGCGCGGTTCGAAGGCCTGGGCGTAAGTCAATTCATCCTCGCCGGCGCGAAGGAAAAGTCACGCGCTGTCGTCGAGGACGCCCTTCAACACGCAGGCCTGTCGCCTGAAAAATATATGAAGCGAGCGGTCGATAAGACGCTGTCCGGAGGCGAGCGCAAACGCATCGAGCTCGCGTCGATCTACGCGATGAAACCACGTCTTGTGCTCATGGACGAGCCCGATTCCGGCGTCGACATCGATTCGGTCAAATATATCTTCGCGGTCATCAAAGAACTCCGGCATAGGGGATCGACCATCATTCTCATCACGCATAGCCCCGAAGTGCTGAAGCATGCGGACCACGCGTTTTTGATCTGCGCGGGGACGCTCGTCGACAAGGGCGAGATGTCGCGCATGTTCGATTACTTCAACGGGAAATGCGTGCCCTGCGTTCATGTCGGCCAGCCCACGGTGGATGCGGCGGTACAGCCGCTCGCGGCGAATTGAATTGCGGCCGGATGAACCGCCGCCAACAATAAGGAAAAATTATGGCTGAACAGGCAATTGTCGATAAAGAAGCGCTTCTTGAGGAATTATTGGCCTCGATCAATCAGCACAAATTTACGCCCGATGTCGCCCATGTCGAAATACATGGTAACCAGGTGTTGAACAAGAACTTGGTCGACGGGCTTATGGTCGAAGCAGAATCGATCGAAGATGGCGTAAAAGTGCACATCCGCGTCAAAAGTGGCGTGACTCTGAAAAATCCGGTCAATTTTTGTTTCGGGCTCATCCCCGAAAACGGCGTTCAGCGCATCATCATCGACACGGTGATCGGGGAAGGCGCGCACGCGAAATTCATCGCCAACTGTACCTTCCCCAACGCGGTCAATATTCAGCATCTTATGAACGCGACCATTACGGTTGAAAAGGGCGCTTCGCTTTCGTACTTCGAGCGCCATGTGCATGGGCCGAACGGCGGCGTGACCATCGTCCCCGTCACGAAAGTATCTGTCGGTGAAGACGCGCGATTTTCCACCGAATTCGAGCTCATCAAAGGCGCAGCGGGTGTCGTCGAACTTGAGTATGCGGCTGAAGTCGCAAAAAATGCCACGGTCGACATGATGACCCGCATCTTCGGGCGCGAGGGAGACCGCATCCACATAAAGGAAGCCGCCCACCTCTCAGGCGAAGGCTCCACCGGCGTGCTGACCAGCCACATCGCCCTCAAGAACAGAGCGTCCGCCACCATAGAAAACGAACTCATCGCCGACGCTCCCTATGCCCGTGGCCATGTCGACTGCAAGGAAATCGTGCAGGATGACGCGCGCGCACGCGCGATTCCGGTCGTCCAGGTGAACAATCACCTCGCACACGTGACGCACGAGGCCGCCATCGGCTCGGTCGACTCCAAACAGCTCGAGACGCTGTTGAGCCGCGGTCTGACCGAGGACGAAGCGACCGATTTGATTATTCAGGGGCTGTTGAGCTGAGGGGAAGGCGCCACAATTGTACTGCGGCCCTCATTGACGCGCGCCGGCCACGATCCGGTCACCGGCACTTTTTAAATTTCATTGCTGCCCAACCGAATCCGCTAGATGCCAGGGATACCGAAATTCAACCCCCTCGGGCAGGCTTACCGGTTTTTCCATTCCGCAGATAACAAGCCGCTTCGCAGAATACCGTTTCTGGAACTTAAACAGATTCTTGCAATCAGCGGGACGTGGTCTCAGTTTTGCTTCGACTGCGACCCTTCCCTCATCGATTATAAAATCAATCTCCTGGCCTTCAGTCGTTCGCCAGAAATGGAGACGCTCAATACCAAAACTTTTTCTCAATTCGGTGAACACGGCATTCTCGAAGAGAGCACCATCAAGAGGCAGAAATTCATATGCTCTGCACATAGCGAGTATGCCATTGTCCTCGAAGTATATTTTCGGAGTTTTTGTGAGTTCGGAACGAGCATTCCCCGAAAAAGGCCGCAGCCTCCGGATGATATATGTCTGTTCCAGAAGAAAAATATATTCCTCCACTGTCTCACGAGCCATTCTGAGACTTGAAGCAAGCTCGGACACCTGCGCCAGCGATGCAGCCTGATCAGCGAGAAACCGCAGCAGAGATTCAAAACGATCGGGATAACGTATTTTCCCCAACTCCCGCACATCGGTTTGAATATAAGTCTGGATAATCTGCCTGATGCGTCTTGATTTAGTGGCAATCTCTTTTGTTCTCGCCAGGCCGGGATAGGCCCCTGTTTCTGCGAAGTGTTGAAAAACAGGCCGAACCTCAAGATCGAGCTGCTCAGGCCATTCAGCGGAAAAATCATAATGCCTGCCGACAAACCTGCAATACTCGCCGAAATCAAGGTTGAACAATTCAAGCGGGATTGTCCGCCCCACGAGGGACTCACGGAACTTGCTCTTGATGGCAAAACTGGACGACCCTGAGACCGCAATCTTGAGATCATCACTGTGATGATCAAATAGAAGTTTGAGAAACCTGGAGGGATCACTCAGATATTGAATTTCATCGAGGGCAACGCTCAGATTTTGACGTGGATAGCCCCTTGCCTCAATATATCGAATAAAAGCCTCAACCCCGGATTCGCACAACGAAAGCATCGCCGGATCCTCCAGATCGAAATAAAGTGTCTGACGGCCTCTGTTTCTCTCTTCCTGAAGCCACCAATGGAGTGCTGTGGATTTTCCTGTCTGCCGCGCCCCATGCAGCACAAGAATAGCTTTTTCGTCGCTTAACGCGCGCATTATAGGAAATATGCGGCGATCGATGATTTCCATATCTTTATATGATCGGCATATTTTAATAATCTGTCAATCGTACTCTACAAATTATCCGATTTTTTGTAGAGTACGATTGACATTTACTGAAAAGAGAGGGGGCAGGCACCTCTGTCTACCGTAGCCGGGAGCCGCGCCTACCCGTATTACGCCCTCACTTTCTCCTACCCCGCCTGTTTGTGCTTTCTTTCCGCCGGGATTTCATACGCGCGGCTGCAGGCGTGGTAGTGCTCTTCGCCCGCGAGCGTGAGCTCCGGCTCGGGTTCACTTTTGCAGGCATCGGTGGCATAGGGACAACGAGTGTGGAAGCGGCAGCCCTGCGGAATGTTCGCGGGGCTCGGAATTTCTCCAAATATCGGCAATTCCTTGATGATGTCAAGTTTGCCGGAGACCGGCTCGGGGACCGCCTCGATGAGCGCTTGCGTGTAGGGATGCAAGGGGTTGTCGATGATGTCGTCGGCACGCCCTATTTCGACGATGCGCCCAAGGTACATGACGGCAATCCGGTCGGTAAAGTAGCGCGCCGTGGAGAGATCGTGCGTAATGTAGAGGTAGCTCAGGCCCAGTTCCTTCTGCACCTCCTTCATCATGTGAAGGATTTCGGCGCGCGTGGAGAGGTCGATCATAGAAACCGGCTCGTCGGCGACAAGCATCATGGGGTTCAGTATAAGTGTGCGCGCGGTGGCGACACGCTGGCGCTGTCCCCCCGAAAGCATGTGCGGCCAGCGTCCCATGAACTCATCCGGAGGTGTGAGTTTGACCTCTTCGAGCGCCTTTACGATCATCTTGGTGCGCTCCTCGATGGTCCCTTTCACCTTGTGAATGATCAGCGGTTCTTCCAGCACGTCTTTAATTTTGAATCGTGGATTCATCGATGCGTAGGGGTCCTGAAAGATCATCTGGACTTTGCGACGGTATGCAATGAGCTTCTCTTTGTCGAGATGTGTTACGTCCTCGCCGTTGAGGAAGATTTTGCCGCTCGTAGGTTCGATGAGCTTCATCACAAGCTTGCCGGTCGTGGTCTTGCCGGAGCCCGACTCCCCTATAAGGCCGAATATTTCCCCTCGCCGGATGTCGAACGAAATATCGTCAACCGCTTTTATCGGCTTTTTCTGCCCGCCTCCCCCAATCGATTGAGTAAAGCTCTGGTGTGGCTCGAAATATTTCTTCAGGTTTTTGATGCTCAATATAGTATCGGTCATAGATTCTCTCCTGTTCAGCCGCGCTGATGGAGCCAGCATGCGGACATATGGCCCGGCTCGATTTCGATGAGCGGCGGCTCTTCCTGGAAACATCTGTCGAAGGCTTTGTCGCAGCGTGGGTTGAAACGGCAGCCCTTGGGCGGCGCGATCAAATCGGGCGGAGTGCCCGGAATAAATTGAAGCTGCTCCACTTTTTTGAAAAGCCGCGGCGTGGCGGCGAGAAGACGTTCGGTATAAGGATGCGCCGGTCCCTGTGTGCCGTATATCTGCGCATTCGACCCAAGCTCGACAATCTTGCCCGCGTACATGACGCAGATGCGGTCCGATATCTCGGCCTCGAGCGCAAGGTCGTGGGTAATGAATATGAACGAAAGGGAGAATTGCTTCTTCAGCTTTTTCAACAGATTTATGATCTGCGCCTGCACGATGACATCGAGGGCGGTAGTCGGCTCGTCGAGGATCACAATCTCCGGTTTTAAAAAGAGCGCCGTCGCGATGACCGCGCGCTGTTTCATGCCTCCGGAGAGCTCGTGGGGATAGCGCTGCACAATCTCGGGCGACAGACCGACATAGCCCAAATATTCCGTTATGAGGCTCTCGGCGTCGGATCGCGACATATCGCTGTGTTCATTGAGCGTTTCCATCATCTGCCGGCCAATGGTGTACACCGGCGTCAGGCAGTTCATCGCGCCCTGGAACACCATCGAGATTTTCTGCCAGCGGATGTCTTTGCGCACTTCTCTTTCGGGAAGCGGAATGACATCGACACCATCGACGAGAATTTTACCACTGATGTACCGCCCTGGCGGCGTAGGCATCCTCAGAATGGAAGTTCCCAGACTCGTCTTGCCGCATCCGGACTCGCCGACGAGCCCTATGGTTTCGCCAGGCGTGAGCTCGAAACTGATATCATCGATGGCGCGCACGGCACCCTTGGACGTAAAATAGTGCATTTGAAGATTTTCAACTTTTAGCAGGCTGTTCATGTGAATTACCTTGTTTTGAGTTTCGGATGGAGTATCTTGTCCATCGAGAAGCCGAGGAACGCGAACGTCATCCCCATGATCGCGATGAGGAGGCCCGGCGGTAAAACCCACCACCAGATGCCCTTGAGAATGGCCGCGCCCTGCATGGCGTCGTGCAGAATCTGACCCCAGGTGACGATCGTCGCGTCGCCGAGCCCCAGAAGGCTGACTGAAGACTCATAGACAATCGCGCTTGGCACCGACAGCGCCATCGACGCGAAGCTGTAGGGAATGAGGATGGGCACCATGTGTTTGAAGATGATCCGGCTCTTCTTCGCCCCGAGCGCCTTGGCGGCCTCGATGTATGTCTCTTCCTTGATCTGAAGGGCCATCGACCGTACGGTCATCACCGAACCCGTCCAGAAGAAGAGAACCATCACCGCGATCAGCATCCAGATGTTCGGCTTGAAGATGGCCGAAATGACGATGAGCACCGGAAGCACAGGCATTGAGTTCACAATCTGGTAGATAAACTGCATGACCGAATCGACGGTACCGCCGAAATATGCCGAAATAATGCCGTACATGACGCCGATCAGCACCGAAATCGCCGATGTCAAAAGGCCAATGAGCAATGCCCATTTGAGGCCCGCGACGAGCCCGGAGAACAGATCGCGCTTTGAATCATCCGTGCCCAAAAGCCCCGAGACCGAGCCCGTTACCACGACATAGGGTTTCTGAACATCAGAATTTTCAGGATCCAGAAGCATGGCTTTTACCATGAGTTTATAATTGCCTTTGAGAGGCCTGAATTCCCTGGCCATGCCCTCTCGGGCGGTATTGAACAGAATATCGTTGGTTCGCAGGCTCTTCCCTGAATACTGTTCAAGCGCACCTTCACTCTCGTAGTTCTTTATGAATGTGAAAGCCGCTTCGCGTCCATCATTGTCAACTGAAATCCTGATGTCCTGACCCGCCAGGCCCTGTTCAAAACGCTGCCCAAGATCCAGTGTCGTCCCGTCGGGACGTTCGACAGACACCTGAAAAGGAATGTCTCCATGGCCGGTAATATGGAAAATGACATCGAGAGGAGCCTTGTCGGCGGTGTAATGATAGTCAAACGTATAGGTGACGAGCTTGACGCCGCCGTCCAGGTAGGCCTCTTCTTTTTCCCCGTCGTCGAGGCGGACGGTCACCGGCGCTTTCAGTTTCGTAAACGCGTTGGTCCACGCCGGCGGCGCGCTTGCCGAATTGTCCTGCCAATAGTCTATACTCCGCCACTTGCTGTTCGCTTCTTTCCAGGGAAGAATAGCCGGCTCGAAGATCACCACAAGCAGCGACAAAACCAATATCGCGAGGCCGACGAGGCCGGAGCGTTCCTTTCTGAATTCCGACCAGAACTCTGAAATTCTATATTTCGTGTCGCCGAGGTTCATGCTTTGCCTCCCACCTTGATGCGCGGATCCATAAAGCCATAGGTGAGATCCAGCAGGATAAGACCAATCTGGTATATCCCGACGGTGATGGCAAGATCGCCCATCAGCACTGGGATGTCATTCTGCTGCACGGCGATCCAGTACAAATTGCCGAGGCCGGGCCATGAAAAGATACCCTCGAAAATGATGGCGCCTGAGATTGAACTCAGCAGCGACAGCACCGACATGGTGATGAGAGGAGGTGCGGCAGTGCGCAGCGTATGGCCGAACAACACTTTATTTTCGGGAATGCCTCGGGCGCGCGCCGCCATAATATAATCTTCCTGAAGGATGTTCAGGACAATATTCCTCACCACATACGAGATTCCCCAAAAACCAATGACCACCAATGTCAAAAGCGGCAAGGTCATATGCCACAACAAATCGATAAAATACATGATTCCCTGAGGCGGAGGCACCGAATGCATGCCCGCGGAAGGAAAGATTTTCAATTGATAGACAAAGAACATGATGAGAATCATCGCGACCCAGAATGTCGGCATGCCATAGACGATCATGGTGAGAAGGCTCGTAGTTCGGTCGAGCGAACCGCCAGGCTTCTGGGCTTTCTTGAGTCCGAGAATGATGCCGACGATGATCTCGATCACGGCGGCAAGCGTAAAAAGAATGAGCGAACGCGGGAGCGCCTCGCCAACGATGGTGAGCACCTCACGTTCACCCCGGGATGACTTGATGATGGTCGATTTCCCAAAATTGAAGGTAAGGGTGTTCCAGGTACGGTATAAAATCCGCTCCATGAAGGGGCGGTCCAGACGATACAGATGAATGAGATCATCCCGGCGCTGTTGCTGAAAGCGCTGAATCGCCGCCGGCTGCATGTTCTTGAGGCGCATCGTTTCGGCCCGCACCTGCTCCTCAATATTAGATCGCATCGTCTGCTCGTTCACGGTATTGAAGAGGACAGACATGATAAAAATGATGATCACATAGGTAAAAATGCCTTTCAGCACACGCTTGAGGGCAAACCACTTGTACATAAAGCCACCTGTTCTTTCCGATTACGTATGTAGAAATCGCCTCGCATTTTATAATCGAGTAGTGTATGCAAAAGAAAAGGGGGCGCCGCCGCCTTCGCGGCAGCGCGCCCTTCATTCAATTAACTTAGAACACCACGAGCGAAGAAGCCTGGACGGCCGGCGATTCAGTGTTGAATACCGACTGCACGACGAGTGTATACGCACCCGACTTCAGGGCACCGAGATCCTTCGCGGGGATGACGGCCTGGAAGCTTCCGGCGCTGACATACTTCGCGGTATAGACCTTTTCGGTGTTGTCGGCAAGGATCAGCGTTACCGTGACCTTTGCCTTGTTGTCGGCGGCTTTCGCCGTGTCATCAGGATAGGTGACCGCGGATATCTGCACGTCTATCTTGGCATCGGCGTTGCGCTGGGCGGTAGGCGGAACCTTCACGTCATCGATGCGGGTGAGGGTCGTGCGGAAGAGTTTCGGGAAGTAATCCGCGCGGTACGGATAATCCCTGAAGGCCGAGAGCTCGATGTAGTTCGCGTTGTAGTCGACCTTGCTGATGAAGAAGGGGCCGTTGGAGATGTAAGCGTTGCCATAGGTGTCGATGAACTTGATCGCGGCGTTGTAGCGCGCCACGGCCTGCGCCGGGGTCACCCACTGCTTGATCGAGTCGGGTACGTACTTGGCGGCCGCGAAATCCTGCAGCTTGGCCTTGATGTCGGCGACGCACTTCGGGTTGATGACATCCACCTCGGTGACCGATGGGTCGTAGGCGAAAGTATACTGCGTGCCGGACTTCGAGCCCTCCGCGACGAGCTTGGCGAGCGCCTCATAGATTTCCCAAGAGACCAGGGTCGAGCGGCCGGGGTTGCCAGCCTTCGGGGAAACGACACCGGTCGCGGCGACTCTGTCCTTGTCCATCGGCCAGTTGAAGTCGAAATAGGAGGTGAATGAACCATCCTTGTTCAGCACCACACCCTTGGAAACGGGCAGGGTGGACTGATACTGGGAGGCGTAGGCCTCATCGTAGTACTTGTCGCCGTCGCCATCCTTGTTCGCCCACTCATAGGCGAAGGCGGTCGCGTACATGATGTCGGCGATCGTGACCGGCTGGCCGTCGTGCCACTTACCGTAGATGTACTGCACGCCCGAAAGCTTGCTGTAGGCTTTCATGGCAGAGTTCTTCACATAGTCGTACGTTCCGTCGCCCACATCCTTGTATTCGACGCCAGTCTCCCATTTCTTGGTCTTGGAATTGAAGATAAGGGCTGCCTTGTCGACATCGATGAGACCTGTGGGAGGCTCGCCTTCCTTGCCCGCGGCAACCTTGGTCTCGACATTCTTGAGGTCGTATTTTACGCGCAGCGGCGTATCCTTGGCCGCGTTGGGGGACTCGAAGGTCGAGGGGTCGGTGCACGCCCCGAAGATCGCTGCTGAATAGACATCGGAGAAGCCGTCGACGCCGACGGGGTCCCATGAGCTCATGAAGAGGCCGCCGCGCGCCGAATACTGGGTGATATGGAGAACCTTTTCGCCCTTGCTATCCGGCTTGATGTCGGCGGAGCGGACAGACCAGTCGTTGAGGCCGTCGCCAAGGCCGTAGAGCATGCGCGCGTCGAAGCGGGCATTGTTCGCGACATAGTACTGAACCTGGCTGCACACGTAGATGCGGACCGCTTCTTTGAGCGCCATCTCCTGGACCTTCATGTTGTCGTTCCAGTACTCGTCGCTGGTGAGGAACCAGCCGTTGATGTTTTTCTGCGCGATGCGGTCGATCTCCTTGTTCTCGTAGTTCCAGAACCCTTCCGTCTGGCCGCCCGGCATATAGCCATAGTACGGAGCGTACATCTGGCTTATGGAGACATCCCACCAGGCGCGGGTCGCGCCGGCGCCCCAGCCCTCGGTGTACATCGACCACTCCCAATCGGTAGGATCACTGGAATAAGCGAGCTTGCCGGCCTTCGAGCGGTCGTACTCGAGACGCTCCACCTTGAGACCGGCCTTTTCGAGCTGATCGGCGATATAGCGGCCCTCGAGGAGGCGGCCCGTCGGATCGTCGACGCGGATCATGAATCGGATGGTCACCGGCTCGCCGTTGTAGGTCCAGAACTGTCCGGATTTTACGAGCTTGCCCTTGTTTTCGGGCAGATTGGCGGCGGCTTTCATCGCGGTGTCGATGTCCTCGAGCGCCTTCTTTTCGTTGCCGCGCACCGTCATGCCGAGCTTCGCGGGAACGAGGTTGAAACGGTAGGTCCCGGGCTGTCCCGGAGTCTGTGCGGTGATCGCGGGCTCGCCGGCGCCGAGCAGAATTTCATCGACGATCTTCTTGCGGTCGATGAGCCAGTTGATCGCGTAGCGGACGTCGCGGATGGCGAGCGGATTGAAGATCGTGCGGCCGTCTTTGGTCTGGAACGTGTATGGCGCCTCATTGGGTATGGGGTTCAGGAGCAGAGACCAGGATCCGGACGGCACGGCGTAGGTGGAAAGCTTGTCCAAATCCGCCGACTGAATACCTTTATAGGTCTTTCCGTCGATACCGGTAAAGAAGACATCGGTCTTCCCCTCCGCGGTATCCTTGATGGCGATGGTCTGATCCATCCTCACATCATAGATGACCTTGTCCGCATAGGGACCATACTTTGCCTGAGCTGTCGCGCTGAACAACAGCGCCACGGCAAGAACCGATACGAATAGAATCTTTTTCATGCATACCTCCTTTGTTCTGGTTTGCGTACTTTTATTGTAGAACGCACAACATAACCTGTAAAGAGAGAATTTACAGTATGCTTCTTGCTCTATGACAAGCACTTGTATATGCTGACATATAGAAACATAGAGAGCATTAAATTGCGAGGGGAGGAGCCAATGATGATCGCAGGCACCGCCTGCGGACATTTCACCGATGAGTCCGGACGCTGGCTCATGCTGCGCGGAGTAAATCTCGGCGGGAGCAGTAAAGTGCCAACCGTGCCGGACGGGCGGAGCCATGCACGGGAAGGCTTCTACGACGGGGCACAGGTGTCGTTCGTGGGGCGGCCCTTCCCGCCCGAAGAAGCGGACGAGCATTTTTCGAGGCTGGCGAGATGGGGGCAGAATTTTGTGCGCCTCGTGGTACCATGGGAAGCACTCGAGCATGCCGGCCCGGGCCTGTACGACTCCGTGTACCTCGAATATCTCGAAGGGATCGTCGAAGCGGCGGCGCGCCACGGCATATCGCTCTACATCGATCCGCATCAGGATGTGTGGTCGCGGTGGACGGGTGGAGACGGGGCTCCCCTGTGGACGCTCGAGGCCGTTGGGTTTGAGCCGCGCAATCTCCACGCGAGCGGCGCGGCGATGCTTCACCAGGAGATGGGCGAGCGTTATCCCCAGATGCAGTGGTTCTCGAACCACTTGAGGCTGGCGTGCGCGACGATGTTCACACTGTTCTTTGGTGGCAACGATTTCACGCCCGGCATCGAAGTCGCCGGAGAGCCTATTCAGGATTTTCTGCAGGGACGCTATATCGAAGCTTTCGGCATGCTGGCAGAGCGTCTGGCCGCATATCCGAATGTAGCAGGTTTCGGGTCGATGAACGAACCTGGCGAAGGGTTTATCGGTATCGGAGACATTCGGGCTCCGAGAAACGATTTATTGCTTCCAGGCCTGGCGCCGACGCCATGGGAGGCGATGTGCGCGGGAGAGGGGGTTGCCACTACCGCGGAGCATATTGAGGTAAAAGGCGGCAGGATGCGCTCCGTGGGACGGGTTTCTCTCGGCACGCCTGGCACGAGGGCGTGGAAAGATGGAGAAGCCTGTATCTGGCGCAGGGTCGGGATATGGGATATCGAGCATGGCGAGGCGGTGCTCAAAAAACCCCAGTGGTTCGCGCGGGCCGGAATAGGCTCAAATGAGGCCTCCAGCTCACAAAATCCAAGGTTCCATCGCATATTCAACCAGCGCTACCTCAAACCTTTCACAGCGAAGTTCGCCGCACGGCTTGGATCGGTCGCCGGAAATGTGAACCGTTTTATGATATTCGTGGAGAGTTCGCCTTTGGGAGAAATGCCTGCTTTTACAGACGCTTCTCTGGAAACCCCACCACAGGAGACCGGCAATGCGCCGGAGGTTTCCACCCTTGTCAACGAAACGCACTGGTACGATTCGCTGACGCTCACTTTGAAGCGATGGACGGGGTTCCTGGCCTACGATTCTACACTGCAGAAAGTGATCATCGGGCCTCGCGCGGTGAGGCGCAATTTTCGGGAAGCCCTGGCGCGCATTGTGCGGTATTCCCGGGATTTTATGGGAAACGCGCCGACGCTGCTCGGCGAATTCGGTCTCCCCTTCGACCTCAACGGCCGGAAGGCGTTTCGCAGCGGCGACTTCGGGGTGCACCAGCGCGCGCTCTCGGCATACTACGAAGCGCTCGACGCAAATCTTTTAAGCGCAACGCTCTGGAACTACACCGCAGACAACACGCATGCGCACGGCGACGGCTGGAACGGAGAAGACCTTTCTGTGTTCTGCGTGGAAGATGGCGGCGGGCGGGCGCTTGCGGGATTCGTCCGGCCCTACGCGATGGCCGTCGCGGGGAATATTCTGCGCATGCAGTTCGATCAAGGACACGGCAGGTTCATCCTCGAATATGCGCCGGATACCTCAATCTCGGCGCCCTCGGAAGTGTTCGTGCCAATGCTGCAGTTCCCCCGCGGCGCTTCCATCAGCGTTTCAGGCGCCACTGTCGCGGAGCCGTCGCTCAAGATCGAGGGAAAAACGCACTGTGCGCTCGCGCCGACAGAGCCCGAGCGATATTTCATGCTGAGACTCGATGCGAAGCCGGACGCGCAACGCTGTCGCCTGACAATCTTGCGTCTCTAAAGACGCCACGCCTCAGCGCGCACCCACGCTCAGAATCCAGTCGCCAATCTGTTTCAGAGCTTCCGGAGCGAAGGTCTCCTCTATCTCGCCGTATTCGGAAGGAAGGCCGCTGTTCGCGTGCTGGAAAAGATGATTGAGCCCCTCAAGCTCGGTCATTGTCGCCGAGTGATTGCCCGCAGCATTCAGGGCCGCGCTAATCGCCGCCAGGTTCTCCTTCGCCGGCACCTGCAGGTCTTTCGAGCCATCGAGGGCGAGTACGGGCACCTGGACTCTTCTCAGATATTCCGAAGGATCGAGCGACAGAAACGTTCGTATCCAGGGCGAAAGCAGTTGATCCGCCTGGGCTTCTACCTGTGCCTTCTGGGCCTCCTTCTGCTGTGCCGTCAGACTTGGAGTCGACTCGATCACGCCATTCATGGTGTCAACTATTTTTTTTCGGAGCGTCGACACATCTCCCTCGCTCATGGCGATCGAATAGAGTTCGCGGTTGATTTTGTTCGCCTGGGCAATCTGTGACTCGCTCAGGCCCGAGGCCCGACCCAGCGCCGCGTTCTGCATGAGGAGCAGTTCGTCGCCCCGCACTCCTGGCCCTCCCAAAAGCACGATGAACGCCACTTTCGCGTCCTGAGTGTCCTCCGCGCCGCGGGCCGCCAGGATCGAAGCGACAATCGCCCCTTCGCTGTGGCCGATTACGCCGATGTGGTGCGCGTCGATCCCTGTCTGCCTTGCAAGAAAATCGACCGCGGCCTGGGCGTCGTCGGCGAAATCGAAGGTAGTGGCCGACTGGAAACTGCCTTTTGAGCCCCCCGCGCCGCGGTCATCGTAGCGAAGCACCGCAATGCCGCGCCGCGTCAGATAATCCGCCAGCACGAGAAAAGGCTTATGGCCGAGAATTTCTTCATCGCGATTCTGCAGCCCCGAGCCTGAAACAAGCACAACCCCCGGGAAAGGGCCCTTCCCTTTCGGGTACGTGAGAGTGCCCGCCAGCTGAATGCCTGCTTTTTCATCGCTGAATTCGACATTCTTTACAATATATGGAAACGGAGGCGATGGCTCCCCGCTCGCTGCAGCAGGCTTTTGTGGCGTCTGAGCGGACTGTCTCTCCAAATTGAGGGGGAGCGACTGGCCCGATTGCTTCCATGTGCCTTCAAGCGCGCCGGTCTCATTAAGCGTTCCGCTGTACTTGCCGCCAATCGCCGCGACCTCGAAGGCCACGTTCCTGCCATCAATGCGAACCGCTGAAACCGGAATGCCCCTCGCACCCTGGTCCGGGCTGTCCATCGTCGCGGAATATTGCGTCCCGGCGGCGGTGACATGGAACACGATTCGCAGGCTTG
>Ga0074197_1000729_pt1 | contig 35945 bp, 33 predicted proteins | sample EPASupsiteSAE305_FD_64526 | JGI IMG/M metagenome (GOLD analysis project Ga0074197, IMG submission 64526) | Bioremediated contaminated groundwater microbial communities from EPA Superfund site, New Mexico - SAE3-05 reassembly with SPADES | ecosystem: Environmental > Aquatic > Deep subsurface >...
AATTCTAACTTTTGAGCGCTAAATATGGCATCTCTGGTGTACATATAGGCATGAAAAAAGTCATCATCTTCGCCTACGATAGGTAAAATGGCTCCCACTTTCGCATAGGTAATGAAGCGTTGTTTAGTGTTGTAAAGAGGGATGTTGTCTTTTACGATAGCAACTTTATTTGCTTTGATAAGCTCCATACGCTCTTTAGCTTCTACTATGACAAAGCTTTCTACAGGAAGCCAACCAGAAGCGAAAGAACTCTCTACAAATGCCCAAGCACCGTCTTTACTGTAATGCGAGATGATAAGAGGTTCTGCTATATGAATGCGAGAAGTTTGTAAGTAGTCAAACGGATACCCTTCTCCTGGAAGTGTCGTCTTTTTGAAAAAAGGTTTTTCTGTTGGGAGATTACGCATTTGTGCATTTTGAATCATAATGGCATGAGCGTTGATACTACCATACGCATCAGGATTGGTCTCATTGATAATGGCATCGATTTCTGCGTCAGAAATCAGCTGAAGATTTTCACCATAGTAGCGACTTTTAAGTCCATAGGATTTATTTGCCCACAAAGCATCATCTTTTTTTGTACTTACATGAGTTCTAAACCATGGAGAGTAATAACGATACGTAAAGTCTTCTTGTGCGACCTTTTGTGGTGTAATATTTTGAGCTAAAAAGTCTACGTTTTGTGGGTAGATAAGCATCTCTTTTGAAGCAATTTTTTGAGCAATAAATGCTTCAGATGAGGGCTCTTTTGGGGCACATCCTGTTAAGATAATGAGACTGCATATGCACAGATAAATATTTCGTATTGACATATTTGAAACCTTGAATTTTCTTAATGCTATAATACCAAAAACAACTTAGGAAGCCTCTTTGAATTTAGCACAAAAACTCATCGACATTTTAAAAAAAGACAATGTCTTGCTCACAGGTGGTGCAGGTGTGGGCAAGAGTTATCTAGTCGGTGAAGTGGTGAGTGAGCTTCGTAACGCTGGAAAACAAGTAGTAGTGCTGGGAAGTACTGGGGTGAGCGCTGTCAATGTAGGTGGACAAACTCTACACAGTTTCTTTGCGTTTGGTATCTGTAACCATCTTGATGAACTGATGCGTCATGATCGTTACGCAAAAGCGAGGCTTACAGAAATCAAAAAAGTACTTACCAGATGTGATCTTTTGGTTATCGATGAGATTAGCATGGTTTCAGCAGATTTGCTTGATATGATTTATTATCGTCTTCGCAACGCTGGTTTTGAAGGAAGCGTACTTTTTGTAGGTGACTTTTTTCAATTACCTCCTGTTTCTAAAGGGAAGACAGATAGCCTTTGGGGTGGGTTTGAGTATGCGTTTGAGAGTAGTTCGTGGAAGGCGTATGATCCTGTGGTGGTTGAGCTTACCATTACCAAACGTACACATGATGAGCTTTTTTTTAGACATCTTGGAAAAATCAGACGCGGTATACTTGATGGCGATACGTTTGACTATCTTGAAGCACTGCGCTCTAATGTTAGCGTATGGGAAGATGACCCAACTGTTCTTTTTGGACGAAATAGGGAAGCTGAAGCACTCAATCTAAAAAGGCTTGCTGAGCTTGAGAGTGAATCGTTTGTATTAAAAGCCAAGGAAGAGTTACACGAAAAAACATTGCATGTCAACAAAATAGAAGGGTGGAAAAATGCGCTTCCCATTCCTGTGGATTTGACCCTAAAAATAGGTGCAAAAGTGCTTTTTTGTACCAATAAATGGGGTAAATATTACAACGGTGAGACGGGAATTGTGCGGGCGATTGATGCCGATACTGTGTTGGTAGAGAAAAAAGGTGAGCTTGTAAAAGTAGAACGCCAAGAATATACACTGCATGAGAATGTGGTAATGGAAGGTGAAATCAAAGAGAAACCACTTGTCTCCATCGAGCAGTTTCCTCTGAAATTAGCCTATGCTATTACGATTCACAAGTCGCAAGGAATGAGTATTGATTCTTTGGTGTGCAACATTAACACAATTTTTGAAAAGAGTCAGTTTTATGTGGCTATTTCACGTGCACGTTACCCCAATCAGCTTTTGCTGGATTATCACTATCAGCGTTTTCATGAGCATTTGGTGCGCTGTGTGCAGGTATCGCCTAAGGTTGGGGAGTTTTATGCAAAATCGAATGTTTTGAAGATAGAGGAGCTTAGGAGCAATTCACTTTTTGGTGAATTTTGACGATTTAGAATATAGAAAAACAGAGGAAAGGGGCAAACATGAATCTGGAAATTTCATACGAATCGAAAGGCTTGATAACCTACTCACAAAGCAATCAAGAGATTACTGGTAAAGACAAAAAGCTTACAGGTAAGCAGATCACCAATAGCTATCTTGCTGAGTATATGGCACAAACGATCAAAGAGTCCAAAGCAACCTTTAGTACACAAGCCAATACCTTTACACTTGCAGACATTGGCTATACGGGTAAACCTATAGGCGAATTGACTCAAGATGAAGCAAAAGCATTAGTGGCTGAAGATGGCTTTTTTGGTATTGCTCAAACGAGCGCACGTATTGCAGATTTTGTCATCAATGGAGCAGGAGATGACCTCTCTAAACTGCAAGCAGGACGCTCTGGAATGCTTCAAGGCTTTGCAGAAGCAGAAAAGCTTTGGGGTGAAAAATTACCTGAAATTAGTTATACTACGATGCAAAAAGCACTTGAAAAAGTAGATGCACGGATTGCAGAACTTGGTGGAAGTGTGCTCGATACATCGGTTTAATAAAGGCTCAAATGAGACGTATTTTTATAGCATTTTTTCTTTTACACGTAAGCCTGTTTGCGGAGACATTGGCATTGGAGCATTTTAAAGCCAATGTCTTTGCAAAATCTGATAAAAAGCCTGTGGAAGTGACTGTTGGTCTTATTTTTGAAGGCAAAGAAGTAAAGCTTTACGAGTATAAAGTCGTTGATGCGCTAAATATTGTCATTGGTAGTTATTTTGCAGAAGATCTTGTAACTTCTCGTGGTAAAGAGATATTAAAATCCACCGTAATTGCATATGCTAAAAAAACACATGGTTTGGTGATTGATTCGATTTATATTAAAGAATTGACCGTTAAAACCAATCCGACAACACAAGAAATTGTTGAGGCTATCAAAAAAGAGGGTGTTTTCCAACAACAGCAAACAGCTGCTCCAAAACAGCAGTATCAACCTTCTCAACAACTCAATCTTGCTCCTCCACTTCCAAAGCGTTCACTTATACCTGAAGAGAATGCCGTTAATTTTTAACGCGCTAAAATCGAAAAAGATATGCTAAAATAAGATAAATCCAAGCGTATGCTTGACAAAGAGTCTGAATGAAAGATTTTGAAGCCGCAAAAGAGTTTTTTAAAGACACGGTTGATCCTTCGTTTTATTTTGATAGTATCAGCGCTGAGATTGCACGCAATAACCTTAAAGAAGCTATCGGCGATCCTTCTATTCCTCTTATTTTTATCATAGGTGATCCAGGTGTTGGAAAAAGTCACATTATGCGTGTGATGCATTACTCATCAGCTGTGGCTGCCAATAGTGTACTTATCGAACATCCTTTTTTTGACCCACGAGATCTTTTTAAAGAGCTGTATGAGGCAAGAGGTATGCCTTTTGATAAAAATAAAACTCAAGGCGAGTTTATGGATGAGCTTTTTGAGGCGTATGTGGGAACATTATGCACGATTTTTATTGATGAAGCACAGCTATTAAATGAGGATCAATTTGAATTTCTCCGTATTTTAAGTGATACCAAATTGTTCCAATTTGTTCTTGCCATGCATAAAGATGAAGGAATGGCGCTGCTTGCAAAAAAACAGTTTAAAACCCGTTCTAAACTTGTCATTGAGTATGGTAATCTTGATGAAAATGAGATACTTCGCTACATTCATACCCTTTTTATGGGACATACACATGGTGAGATCGCTATGATGTTTTCTAAAAATGAGGCAAGGGTGATCGCACGGTATGCAAAGGGTAATTTTCGCATGATTAAAAAGTTTTTATATACATTGATGAAATTACTTGATTATGCCCAAAAGAAGGGGTTATCAAAGTACCGTAAACTTAATAGTTGTCTTTTAACGATGGCAGCACTTGATATAGGACTTATTCATGACTAGTGCACGATTTGAAGAGCTAGAAAAGCGTTGTGCAAAGCTTAAGAAGACACGTATTATTCGTATTGTTTTTATCATTGGTTCTTTATTTTTAATAGGTTTTGGTAGTTATTATTGGATGTCTCATAGTACAAGCAAGTCTTTGGTGCCTACTGTAGCCCCTATGCCACAAATAGTTCTTGTACAAACACCTGTCGTTGAAAACAATGAAAGTAATGAAAGCATCTCAAACGAAGAACAAAATCTATCGCAATCAACAGACGATGAAATACTTTTCCTCGCTCCACACATTTATAAAAACGATGCAAAATTACCTTTAGATGAGACACAAGCAGCAACACGTTCCTTGAGCCATGAACAGCAATTACTGAAACGCTATAACACTATGCAAAATTTTGATAATGCTTATGCTTTGGCACAATTTTATTTTGAACAAAAATCATATCTTGAAGTCGTGGCATGGGCAAAAGAGGCAAGCCGACATAATTCACGCTCTGAAAAACCATGGATACTCTATGCAAAAGCAAAATTTTATCTAGGTGATCGAGCAGAAGCTATAAGGTCTTTGGAACTATTTTTAAGCTATATTAATTCTAAAGAAGCAGAAGAACTACTAATTTTTTACAAAGGACAAGAATGAGAGTTGTTTTAGCATTATTGGGTCTTTTATGTAGTACCATGTATGCCTATTCTTATAACGATGTTTTAAGAGATTATGAGGCAAAAAATTTTGAAAAAGTGTGTAATGAAGGAGCTGCTTTTCTTATCAAAAATGATAAAAATGAGCAAATCCTAGTTGCTATTGGTGATGCGTGTGCTAAGGTCGATGCGATAAACCCTTTGGGTAATGTTGCAAAAAATCTTGTCAGCACAAAAGAGTATCGAGAAAGTGGTTCATACTTTGCAACCTTAGTCCTTCAAAAAAAGCTTATTTATCAGTTTATGAATGATTCTATTAATCTTAAAGAACTCAAATTACCACGAACAAATCATGTACTTTCTCGTGTTTTTGAACAGTTGTCCAAAGGCAATTATGAAGTTGTTGATAAGCGTATTGAGATTACAACTCCTGAAATGAACTATCTATTATGGCTCTCAGATGATGATCCTAAAAAGGTCTACATTGATGAAAATAAAGATGGCAAGTTGGTTAAACGTCACTGGTATCTGTGAGGCTTTACTTTGTTTTAGGGTGTTTTTGACTACAATCCCACCTCTAATTTTTTTACTCTAGGAAATCAATGCCTCTTAGCCGACTTAATACTGAGCAAAAAAGTGCTGCAACAGCACCCTCAGGCCACAACCTTATTATTGCCAGTGCAGGAACAGGTAAAACCTCGACGATTGTAGCTCGTATTGCTCATTTGTTAAATCAAGGTATACAACCATCTCGCATTTTACTGCTTACATTCACCAATAAAGCAGCAGCTGAAATGTTGGAACGTGTTGGTGTTTTCTTTGGTAAAAATATCACCTCACAAATTGAGTCAGGTACATTTCATGCGGTAAGCTACCGTTTGCTCAAAAAAATGGGCAAAAATATTGTTCTAAAACAACCAAAAGACCTTAAAATCTTACTCAAAAGTATTCACGATAGACGCCGTTTTGACCATATAGATTCAGGGGTAAAAGCCTATAGTGCGGCATACCTTTATGACATTTTTTCATTGTATCAAAATAGCACAGTAACACAAAGTTTTACAGAGTGGCTTGAGTCAAATGACAGCGAACATGGTGTGTTTTTTGATATTTATGAAGATATTTTTGAAGAATTTCAAGCACTCAAACGGGAGTTTGGTTATGTGGATTTTAATGACCTTTTAATTCTCATGCGAGATACGCTTAAAACAAGTGAAGAGTTAAGTTTTGATGAAGTACTTATTGATGAATACCAAGATACAAATACCCTTCAAGGTTCACTCATCGATGCATTTCGCTCGAAATCACTCTTTTGTGTGGGCGATTATGACCAGAGTATTTATGCGTTTAATGGGGCCAATATTGATATTATTGGCTCATTTGCAACACGTTATTCCAATGCCAATGTTTTTACACTCAATAAAAATTATCGCTCAAGCCATAAGATTCTCTCTTTAGCCAATCGTGTTATTGAAAAAAATCCAAGACTGTATGAAAAAAGACTTGAAGTAACGCGTGATGGTGCTTTTGAACCGCCAAAACTGCTCATTTATGATGAGCTTTTCGCTCAATACCAGTCTATCGCTTCGCTCATTAAGCACTCTGTTCATCAGCACCAAGATATCGCTGTTATCTTTCGCAACAATTCAACCGCAGATGGTATTGAAGCAACATTAAGAGAGCAGGGCATCGCTTGTAGACGAAAAGGAGGCATCAGTTTTTTTGACGCCGCAGAAGTCAAAGCCATGCTTGATCTTGTGGGCGTTGTTGTCAATCCCAAAGATATGATGGCATTTATTCATACCTTTGAATACGCTAGAGGAGTAGGTAGTTCACTCTCCAAAGAGCTATTTGATGGGCTTTTTAAACTGGGAGATGGCAATATCTACCAAGGTTTTTTTCATCCACGAGAAGATGTTGATGATATTTTTAAAAAGCGCACAAAGAACCATCAATTAGGACTTTTTGATGATGTGATCGATCTTGGAAGTGTAAGTCGTTTTTACAATTTTGGTTTTGAAGAGCAATTTCTATCAAGTCCTATATTAAAACATCCAAAACTTACAACGGATGGTGCGAAGTTCCTGCATCAGTTTTATAAGTTTATGAAGCACGCAACACGTATTAAAACACCTCAAAGCCTTATCAATCACGTGTTAAGTTCGGAGGTATTCAGTGCGATTGCTGAAGTGTTAGCGATAAAGCGTTCTACTAAAAAAGATGGCAGTGTAGATGACAAAATGAAGCAAGAAGCACGTGCTCGCATCTTTAGAAAAGGACATTTGCTCAAAGATTTGGCAAGTGGTTATGCTTCAAGTGAACGGTTTTTAAATGCGCTGACCCTTGGTAGCAATGAGATGAGCGAAGGCGAAGGTGTTAACCTACTTAGTATTCATGCAAGTAAAGGTCTTGAATTTAAAGAGGTATATGTCATTGACCTCATGGATGGACGTTTTCCAAATCGTAAATTGATGCAAAAAGGCGGAAGCCTTGAAGAAGAGCGTCGTTTATTTTATGTTGCAACAACACGTGCAAAAGATATGCTTTACCTCTCTTATGCCAAATACGATAAAATTAAGAAGATTTCCTACACGCATTCTCCATTTTTAGTTGAAGCGGGAATGGTACATTAATTTTTAAGTCTCGACTAACTTAAAAGAGATAGAATAACTCCTAAAAATATTAGGAGTTTCCATGTTTAAAATTTCACTACTCATAACACTACTTTCAAGCCTTCTTTTTGCAGAACTTCGCCATGTTGAAGCAAGTGAAGACGTCGTTAAAAGTGGCATAAAAATTATCGACATACGAACGCTGCCTGAATGGAAAGAGACGGGATTGGTTGCAAATGCTATTCCTATTACGTTCTTTGATGAACAAGGTAGATACGATGCTGAAGCCTTTATCAAAGAGCTTGATAAGCATGTAAGCAAAGATAAAGAGTTTGCACTTATTTGTCGTACAGGCAATCGCACTTCTGCTGTTTCTGAGCTGTTATCAAAGCAAGGTTACAAAGTTGTCAACCTCAAAGGCGGTATGAAGTCTTTGATGTCTAAAGGTTATGCTCCTGAACCTTATAAACCATAGGCAAAACAATGCACACTAATGACCTTATCCACGAGGATTCTCCTTACCTCTTGCAACATGCTCATAACCCTGTAAACTGGATGGCATGGAGCGATAAAGCCCTACAAAAAGCCAAAGATGAAAACAAGCTGATCTTTCTTTCTATTGGGTATAGCACCTGTCATTGGTGTCATGTCATGGAGAGAGAAACCTTTGAAGATGAAGTGAGTGCAAAACTGCTCAATGATTCGTATGTGAGCATTAAAGTGGATCGTGAAGAGATGCCTGATCTGGATAAATACTACCAAGATGTGCATTATCTCCTCACCAAACGAAGTGGTGGTTGGCCGCTGAGTATCATTATGACACCTTCTGGACAAGTCATCTTTGCAGGAACCTATCTTCCTCCACAAAGCGCGCATGGTCGAATGGGATTTCGTGAACTGATTAGTTTTATTAAAGGTAAATTTGATGACGATTTTACGGAAGTTCAAAAGAGCGCGCACAGTATAGAAGCGGCTATTAAACATTATGAACGTAGTTTTGAACAAAAAGAGTGCATTGATAAAGATGCCCTTATTGAGGCATTTGTCAACAATGTCAAAGCAAGATATGACGGTGTTTCAAAAGGTGTAGGAAGTGCACCAAAATTTCCTCATGCGTCAACATGGAATGCTCTGTTAGATATTTATCAACAAACGGGAAATTTGGAAGCGTTGTATATGAGTGAAGATGCGCTTCATGCGATGGCACGAGGGGGCATCAATGACCAAATAGAAGGTGGTTTTTACCGTTACAGTGTCGATGAAGCTTGGGTGATTCCTCATTTTGAAAAGATGCTTTACACCAATGCCGAGTTAATTGAAGTCTATGCGAAGCTTTATCAACTGACTCAAAAACCATTTTTTAACGAGGTTGTTTCCAAAACGATTGAAGCGATGGATGAGCGCTTTTTAAAACAAGGACTCTACCTGAGCGCTAGTGATGCAGATAGTGAAGGAGAAGAGGGCAAATACTTTGTTTTTAAATTTGCTCAAGCAAAAGAGGCTCTGTTAAAAAAAAGACTGAGTGAAGCTGAAGCAAAAGAAGTTTTAGACTATTTTAGTATCACAAAATTTGGTAATTTTGAGCATCAAACAACCAATCCAGTTATTGCCATAGATGAAAAGCCTCTACGTTTAGAAGAAGCCGTATTAGCTTTAAAAGAAGAGCGTCAAAAAGTAGTTTATCCATTTATCGATACTAAAATATTGACTTCATGGAATGCGCTAATGATTACAGCACTTTTTGAAGCTGGAAAGATTGAAAAGGCAAAAAATGTGCTTGATACACTCTTAAATTCTTTATATGCAAATGGTGTGTTATACCATCAAGTCGTTTTAGGTGGAAGCCTTAAAGTAGAAGGTTTACTTGAGGATTATGCTTTTGTTGTTGAATCGTTGCTGTGTGCATATAGACATACAAATGAAGTACGTTATTTGGAATTGGCAAAGAAACTCAGCCATGATGCCGAGCATAAATTTTACAAAGATGAAACGTGGTATCTTTCCGATAAAGCGTTTCGGGCTAAAGCCGTTTTAGAGGACAATAGCTATAAAAGTCCACTCTCAACCATGATTAAAAATCTGTTTGAATTAGCAAAAATTGAAGATGATATAGCATTGTTTATAAGAGCGAAAGATATGTTAGAGAGTTTTGGCTCAGGGATTCAAAAATATCCTCATGCGTATCCTGAAGCGGTGAGAGCAATTGCGCTTTATATGTAAAAAGTTAAAATCTAGCTCTCTTTTTTTGTTTAACGTTTAAACTCACCAATATGAAATCCGCGTGCGGGGTTCATATTGATGTGAAGAGCTTTATTATATCTTTTATTCAACATAAGTAACTACTTTTTGATCGTTTATTCGTTTTGCAGAATATGTTGACGGATAATTGTTTCCTACTTGACGATAGATATCGACAATATCAAAAATTGTCATCATGTATATGCCAGTTTTTCTTTTGTAATCTGAACAAAAGATAAAACCTATCAATGCTTTGCCTTCAGGTATAAAAGGTATAAAATGATAACTATGAATAAACTGATTACATAAATCAGAGATTGTAATATAGACTTTTGTCATCTTGCCAAATTCAAAATCATTTTCTGTATTTATGGGAACAATATTTTCTGTATTTTTATTTTTAGGAAATTCATATATTTGGTAGGTCTTTTTTGCCATTGATTCTGATATTTTTTTTGATTCAATAAGTTTTCTGATGGAAAAGAAACCGAGAAATATTTCTTTTTCCAGTGTATAAAAAGATTTTTCTGACCAACGTTGTTGTATTAATCTGCGTTCTAATTTGCTGGCTAATTTTAAAAGATCATTTTTCCAAAAAATTGAATCTGATATCAATCGAGCCTCCAGATATAACGTTGAATAATAGGAATCAGAGCTAAACTTTTAACTTTCTCTCTTTAATACCTTGATGTTAAAATATTGAGTACTTTAAATGATATTTTATGAAAATGAAAGTTTAAGGTAGCTTAGAAAGGTAAAAGGCAGTTCTCTTTTAGCTGTAAGGAAAAATCCTTACAGCTAAACGTATGTGTTAAAGTGCTTTCGCGATAAATTTGTTAAGGCGCTTGGCAAACGCTGCGGTATCTTCGATCTTCATTCCCTCTTGAAGTTTTGCTTGGTCAAGAAGTAAAAAAGCAACATCATTCAGCTCTAAAAGATCAGATTTTGCGCTGAGTTTTTTGAAAATCTCATGCTCAGGATTGATCTCTAAGATAGGCTTAATAGCTGGTAGATTGTCTTGTCCCATTTGTTTAAGCATCTGTTGCATTTGGAAATCTGGATCGTTTTTATCGTATACAAGGCATGATGGAGAATCACTCAAACGGCTAGAGATTTTGACATCTTTCGCATCGTCTTTTAAAATCTCTTTCATTTTGACTAAGATTTCTTTATATGTTTTTTCATCTTCTTCTACTTTGGCTTTATCTTCTTTGATCTCTTCATCAATGTCTGAGTTATTGACGGGTTTAATTGGTGTTTTATCGTATTCACCAACCATTGGGAAGACGATAGCATCGACTTCTTCATCAAGAAGTAAGACTTCAATGTCTTTGGCTTTAAACTGCTCAATAAGCGGAGAATTGCGTAAAAGTTTCTCATTTTCACCCGTGATGTAGTAAATGCTTTTTTGATCTTCTTTCATTGCCTCTTTATACTCTTTTAGGCTTATTAGACCATCGCGTTTTGAAGATTTGAAGAGTACTAATTCAAGAAGTGCTTCTTTGTTTTCCCAGTCATTGTAAAGACCTTCTTTAATGACACGACCAAAGTTTTTATAGAACTCTAGATATTTATCATTCTCTTTTTCTTTAAGTGATTTTAGTTCACTCAAGATCTTTTTCACAGAGGCTTTTTTGATGGTTTCCAATACTTTATTTTGTTGTAAAATCTCACGGCTGACGTTAAGTGGTAAATCTTCCGCATCAATAATACCCTTAACGAAACGAAGATAGGTTGGTAAAAGTTCTTTTTCATCATCTGTGATAAATACACGTTTAACATATAGTTTAACACCCGGTTTATAATCCATTCTAAACAAATCCATTGGAGGTGTTGAAGGGATGTAGAAAAGCGTTGTGTATTCAAATTTGCCTTCCGCTTTTGTATGGCTCCAAAGCAGTGGATCAGTGCTATCGTGAGAGATTTGTTGGTAAAAGTCTTTATACTCTTCAGGTTTAATTTGGCTTTTTGCTACTGTCCAAAGCGCACTTGCTTTGTTAATTTGTTCATTTTTAATCTCAGTGCTTTTCTCTTTACCCTCATCGTCATACTCTTTGACTTCTTTATCCATAAAAATAGGGAATGGAATGTGATTTGAGTATTTTTTAATGACGCTCTGAATGCGGTAAAACTCTAAAAATTCATCTTCATCATCTTTTAGATAAAGCGTAATAGATGTACCATGATTCTCTTTTGAGACAGGAGTGATGTCATACTCTGCACCTGCTTCGCTGCTCCACATATAGGCTTGCTCTTCACCCGCTTTACGGCTTATAACTTCGATTTTGTTTGCAACCATGAAAGCAGAATAAAAACCAACACCAAATTGACCGATGAGGCTTGAATCTTTCTTTTTGTCACCACTGAGGTTTTGTAAAAAAGATTTTGTACCACTTTTAGCGATGGTTCCTAGATTTTCAACCAAATCAGCTTCGTTCATACCAATACCATTATCGCTAATGGTCAATGTTTTAGCTTCTTTATTGATGGCAATATCAATACGTGGGACATAGGAGAGTGCTTTGTATGTGTCATCTGTGAGTGTGAGATAATTTAGCTTATCTAAGGCGTCAGAGGCATTTGAGATAAGTTCACGTAGAAAGATCTCTTTGTTGGAATAGAGCGAATGGATCATCAGATCTAAAAGCTGAGTAACTTCGGTTTGAAATTGATGTTTTGACATGGTCTATCCTTTAATGTATGTATAATTTGGATTTATCAAAAGGTTTTGATATCAAAAAATTTTGATAAATCCAAGAAATCGCGTTATTGTAGCAAAAATGAGAGAATGCGAAAGCCACTTTTGTGACTTTCGAAGATATTATTTGGATGCTAATTCGAGAGTGAGTCTCTCTTCCATGGTACGATACATTTTTTCAAACCACTCTTCATCCTCTTTTGGATCGATGGGATCAAGATAGATAACTTTAACTTCTCCACCATGTGCATCAAGGCTTTTAGAATCAAGAATATGTCTCGCTCCTACAATGATAGCAGGTTGAACGATAAGCTCTAATTTCTCCGCTAAGATTTTTGCCCCACTTTGAAATTTTAGAAGCCTGTCACCACGTCCCCGTGTTCCTTCCGGAAACATCGCTAGAACGCGTCCTTCACTAATACGCTCTTTACCTTCTTTAATCATCTTGATGATAGAGCGTTTATCTTTACGGTCAATTGAAATCATACGAGGCGCTGGAATAATATGGCCAAAAAGAGGAATGTCTTCAATCTCTTTTTTAGCAATCCAACAAAGATTTTTTGGGTAAATTGTCTCTAAAGCAACAATATCAATAAGACTTTGATGATTCATAACTAAAAGCGTAGTTTTAGGGTTTACTTCACCTATTTGTTTGATACTGAAGCCCATGAGAAATGTTTGCATTTTTCCCCATGTACGTCTGATTGGATGCGTGTTCTGGCGAAAAGTATACATCAAAACAATTGTAATCAGTACAGTGATGACGAATTCAATCATCACATAAAAACCTCTAATTTTTGATAATATTTTCACGCTCAGTCCATCCGATTTTGCCATCTGGTAGCAAGATTTTAATATAGTTATCTCTTTCGCCTAGTTTTTCAATATCTAAGATTTTATCGTTTGTAAAGAATACTGTTGAACGATCCATTGGTAGAATCCTAATGGTGCTATTGCTTTTCAATTTAGCATTATTGAGTGGATTTTGGTCTAAGAAAAAGAGAGCCAAAAAAATCAATGAAATAACAAGATAATACCATTTACGACGTTTTAGCAGAATAATGAAAAAGATAAATGCAAGAACACCATATCCCACAGTTTTGTAAAATTCAAAAATACTCTCTTTGGGATTCAGCCCAAGTTGCGTACTAACTTCATCACTTTCAATGGTCATTGGAAGTGCTATTTTATTGAATTTATTGCTGGTTAGATCAAAATAGGTAAAATCAAAACTTTTTTGATAGTTTGGCAAAATAGCATAATAGTAGATTTTTTGACTGGTTCCATTATCGGAGAAAGAGTCAATACCACTTTTAGGTGCTCCACTAAGCGCAAAATCCTTGAGATTTGCACCTGTTGCTTCTATCTCTAGAACAACAATGACATTCTTTGAATCAAAGGTTGTTGTTTTATACTTATTAACAGTTAAGCTTTGTGCTATAACGTTACTAAAAAAAGGATCAGCTTTAAGTTGAATCAGCTGTGAAGGAGTGTTGAGTGCAATCACTTCACTCTCAAGTGCTTCTTGACGGTCGATCAATGAAACACTTAACCTCGGCATTACAACTGATTTTGAATTGATTTTAAAATAAAACGTATTGTAATACGTGTTATCACGAGAACGTTCCCATGGATTTTGTGGATTTAAAACTTCAACACCGGATGCCCCTGAAAAAGTGTTGCTAAGAGCATCAATCTTATCGTTAGCGACAATGGCTTTGAGTTTAATAGAAAATACTTGACCTACATAAACTTTTGAAGGAGTCTCTTCAATGGAAAGGAAAAGGGATTTTGAGCGTCCAGAAAATGCGCTCTCTTCAGCAGCGAAGCTAGGCACTAAGAGTGCTAAAGAGAGCAGAATGAGAGTGATAAATTGCTTCATCACGTTAGTTTATAAAACCCTCAAGCATTTTTACACCATCATCTGAGCCTAAAATCTTTTCAATTGCACGCTCAGGGTGAGGCATAAGCCCGAAGACATTTTTTTCTTTATTGCAGATACCTGCAATGGAATCAACAGAACCGTTAGGATTTTTTAGATTTCCCTTCTCATCACAATATGTTAATAAGACTTGCTTGTTTGCATAGAGTTCTTTAAGTCCTGCATCGTCAATATAGTAACTTCCTTCACCATGCGCAATAGGAATATTTAAAAGTTCACCAATCGAGCATTTATTTAAAAATGTATTGTCATTATTAATTACTTTAAGGTGATGAAACTGAGAGATAAAGTGAACATTCTCATTGCGTTTCATAGCTCCTGGTAAAAGTCGTGCTTCAACAAGCATTTGAAAACCATTACAGATTCCAAGAACTTTTCCGCCATTATTTGCAAATTCAATGACTGCTTTCATAATAGGAGAGAACTTAGCAATGGCAGCACTTCGTAAGTAGTCGCCATAACTAAAGCCACCAGGAAGTACAACAAGATCTGTACCTTCAGGCAATTTTTCTTCTTTATGAAAAACGAGAACAACTTCTTGTCCTAGTTTTTCAAAAGCATACTTTGTGTCGATTTCACAGTTTGTGCCTGGAAATACAGCTACAGCTACTAGCATGCTGGGAACTCAATAGTGTAATCTTCAATAACGGTGTTAGCCAAAAGCTCATCACACATGATCGTTACTCTCTCTTGTGCTTTTGCTTTATCGCTTTCGTCAATGTCGAGAATAATTTGTTTTCCGATACGAACTTCATTGACTTCGTTAAATTTCAAAGAAGCAAGTGCATGATGAACTGCTTTACCTTGAGGATCTAAAACGCCATTTTTGAGCTGAATATTGACAATAACTTTCATCGTTTATTTTTTCCTTTGATTTTAATGAGCTAAGATACGTTTTAAGACTTCTTCATAAGCAACTTTAACATCGCCTAAGCCTTGTCTAAATCTGTCTTTATCCAACTTCTCGTTAGTATCCATATCCCAGAAACGGCAGCTATCAGGACTAATTTCATCAGAAAGAAGAATATTGCCTTCAACGTCAACGCCAAATTCTACTTTAAAGTCAACCAATTTGAGTTTACGCTCAGCAAAGAAGCTTTTCATAATAACGTTAATTTCACGACCAAGACGTTTAAGTTCTTCTAGATCAGATTCGCTTTTTACAAGATTGAGAAGTAAGCAGTGCTCATCATTGATAATAGGATCGCCAAGAGCGTCATCTTTATAATAAAACTCAACAAGTGTGAATGGAAGAACGGTACCATCTTTAATACCAAGGCGTTTTGCTAAAGAACCTGTTGCAATATTTCTAACAACCACTTCGATAGGGATAATTTTCACTTTTTTGATCAATTGATGTGTGTCATCAAGTGTTTTAACTAAGTGTGTTTTAATACCGTGTTTTTCTAAAAGATGAAAAAGTTGTGTACTGATTTTGCAGTTTAGTGCACCTTTTCCTGCTTCATTACCTTTTTTTTCAGCATTAAATGCTGTCAAATCATCTTTGAATTCAGAAATTAAAAGATTTTCATCTTCTGTGAAAAATAGTTTTTTACCTTTGCCTTCGTATAACATAGCACCTTTATTCACTTGTGTCTCCTCAATTATTTTTTGATAGCAAGTACTTTGATAGCATCAACAGCACTTTTTAACTGTAAGTCTTTGAATAGGTTTTCTTGACTCACGATCTCTTTGTCACTCTTTGTTGTCTCTTTTGTTTTCGCTTTTGTTTTTGTCTCTTTTGTGTCTGTTTTATTATCGTCTACTTTTTTGAGTTCACTCTCTAAATGTTTTTTAAGATCTTTTTCTTTAAGTGCTTGCTCATTGTTTTTATGTGGAACATCACCTGGATATACAACAATGTCAGGGGTTACACCCTCTGCTTGGATGGTTCGTCCACTTGGGAGATAATAACGAGCAATAGTTAAACGAATTGCTTCATTGTCAACGACTGGAAGAACAGCTTGAACGCTGCCTTTTCCAAAGGTTTTTTCACCAATAATAATGGCACGTTTATGATCTTGCAATGCACCACTTACGATTTCACTTGCACTCGCACTGCCACCGTTAACCAAAACGACAAGTGGTAGTTTGGTATTTGTTCCAGATTTGGTTGCTTTGTATTCTGCATTTTCAGACTCAACACGTCCTTTTTGAGAGACGATAATGCCTTCATCGATGAAGATGTCAACAAGTCCAACTGCTTGATTTAAAAGTCCACCAGGATTGTTTCTAAGATCTAAAACTATACCTTTAACATTTTTGTTTTTTGTAATGGCATCTTGAACATCACCAACGATGTTTTTATCGAAGTTAACAACACGAACATATAGGATGTTTTCATTCTCGATGATTTTAGAATAAACAGATTCAATTTTAATGATGTCGCGTACAATAGAGATTGTAAGAGGTTTTGTTTCGCCTTCACGCACAACGGTAAGTTCAATACCAGTACCAGGTTTACCACGCATCAAGTTAACTGCTTCATCAATAGTCATGTTAAGGGTTGATTGTTTATTGATTTTAAGGATGATGTCACCAGCTTTGATGCCTGCTTTATCTGCAGGTGTTCCTTCCATTGGTGCGATAACAGTCAGTGCGCCATCTTTTTGGCCTACGGTAATGCCAAGACCACCAAATTCACCTTCTGTTTGAATTTTTAGATCTTTAAAATGCTTCTCGTCTAAGTAAGAAGAGTGTGCATCTAGATTGGTTAAAAGACCTTCTATTGATTTTTTAATGATGTCATCAATTTTGATATCATCAACATAATATTTTTCGATAGTTGCCAAAACTCGCGTGAATTTTGCCAAAGAAGCAAGACGACTCTTCTCACCCTCAGCATTGTCTGCTGCAAAAAGAGTTGATGAAAAAAAGGTAGTGATACCCAAAAACGTAGCAATAAAGCCTGCCGTAGCAAATGGTAGATGTTTCATAGCGTATATGTGCTCCTCGCATGGTATGCGTATTCTTTGGTGGATGATTATAGTGGAGTTTCCCTAAAACTTCTATGAAAGCATAAGATGTAGTATGAAAAATTTAACTCATATTAGGGTTTAGATGACAGTTGTGATTTAATAAAGGTAATGCCTTATTGCTAAATAAACTTGACATCAATAGACTAAAGTTGTAAAATTATAGAAAAATTATGAAGGAGCTGCAATGAACTCACTTTTCGAGCAATTAACTAACCAAATGCGAGAAGCTATAGAGAGCGCTATCAGCCTTGCACTGCATTCCAAAAATCAAGAAGCAACGCCTTTACATGTCACTTGGGCATTGATTACAAACTCAGCTTCCATTCTCAATCAAGTCTTTAATAAAATGAATATTGATAAGAGTGCTATAGAGCTTGAAATCAAAAGTGAAGTACAAAAACTGCCTACCGCATCACACGTTAGCAAAGAAAATATTTCTATTTCTCGCTCGCTTGTTGAGACTTTGCAAAAAGCTGAAGGCTTAATGAAACAAAAAGGAGATAGTTATCTCTCCGTAGATACATGGTTACTTGCTAATATCGATAGTGATCCATTGAAGAAGATTTTAGGAAAATACTTAGATGTTTTACATTTCAAGAAAAATCTTGAAGCGCTTCGCGGTGGGAAGAAAATTGATAAACAAAGTGCTGATGAAAACCTTGAATCTCTTGAAAAATACGGCATTAATCTTACAAAATTAGCTAGCGAAGGAAAGCTAGATCCTGTCATTGGACGTGATGAAGAGATTGGGCGAATGATGCAAATCCTCATTCGTAAAACAAAAAACAATCCTATCTTAATCGGTGAGCCAGGAACAGGTAAAACGGCGATTGCTGAGGGCTTAGCACTTAGAATTGCGCATAATGACGTACCTTTAAGTCTTCAAAATAAAAGTGTTGTGGCTTTGGATATGAGTGCACTCATTGCTGGTGCGAAGTATCGTGGTGAGTTTGAAGATAGACTTAAAGCGGTTATTGATGAAGTCAAAAAAAGTGGCAATATCATTCTCTTTATCGATGAAATTCATACCATCGTTGGAGCTGGGGCTAGTGAAGGCAGCATGGATGCTGCAAACATCCTAAAACCAGCCCTTGCCCGTGGGGAGCTTCATACAATAGGAGCAACTACACTCAAAGAGTATCGTAAGTATTTTGAAAAAGATGCAGCATTGCAACGCCGTTTTCAGCCAGTAACGGTGAATGAACCAAGTATCAATGAAGCATTGCAGATATTACGCGGTATCAAAGAACATCTTGAAGCACACCATAACGTGAGTATTCAGGACTCTGCACTTATTGCTGCTGCAAAATTGAGTTCTCGTTACATTAGTGATCGTTTCTTGCCTGATAAAGCAATTGACCTTATTGATGAAGCTGCAGCTGAGCTTAAAATGCAGATTGAGAGTGAACCAACAGAGCTTAGCCGCATCAAACGTGCGATTAGTACACTGATGGTTGAAAAAGAAGCACTCTTGATGGAGAAAAATAAAAAGAATGATGAGCGTCTAAAAGCTATTGAAAAAGAGCTAGGAGATGCAAAAGAGAAGATGCATTCTCTTGAAGTGCAATTTGAAACTGAAAAAAGTGTTTTTAACGACATCGCATCCATTAAAACAAAAGCAGAAGCCCTTCGTAGAGAGGCAGAAACCGCAAAGAAAAACAGTGAGTTCAATAAAGCAGCTGAAATTGAATATGGTAAATTACCTGAGTTAGTTAAACAAGAAGAAGACCTTAAAGCTCGTTGGGAAAAAATGGTCGAGACTGGTACACTTTTGAAGAACAGTGTTGATGAAGAGATGATCGCAACGATTGTAAGTAAATGGACAGGAATTCCTGTCAATAAAATGCTCCAAGGTGAAAAAGCCAAAGTCTTAGCCGTAGAAGATCATCTAAGAAAAGAGGTTGTAGGTCAAGATGCAGCCATTAAAGCGATAGGTAGGGCTATTAAGCGTAATAAAGCAGGACTTAGTGAGCAAAATAAACCAATTGGTAGTTTCCTTTTCTTAGGTCCAACGGGTGTTGGTAAAACACAAAGTGCGAAAGCGCTTGCAAATTTCTTGTTTGATACGACAAAAGCTCTCATTCGTTTCGATATGAGTGAATATATGGAAAAACACTCAGTCAGTCGTTTAGTCGGGGCACCTCCAGGTTATGTAGGCTATGATGAGGGTGGTCAACTCACTGAAGCGGTACGTCGAAAACCTTACAGCGTTGTGTTATTTGATGAAATCGAAAAAGCGCATCCTGATGTCTTTAACATTTTGCTTCAAGTACTCGATGAAGGGCGTTTAACAGATAATAAAGGTGTAACGATTGATTTTAAAAACACTATTATTATTCTCACATCGAATATTGCAAGTGCGAAAATCATGGAATTTGAGGGCGAAAGACGCGAAGAAGAGGTTATGAAAGAGCTAAGAGCGTACTTTAAGCCTGAATTTTTAAACCGTCTTGATGACATCATTATCTTTAATCCACTCACAGAAGATGGATTGCGTGAGATCGTAAGCATTATGTTCAAAGACATAGAGACAAAGCTTGCTAACAAAGAGATCAAAGCTGAGCTTACAAAAGCCGCTAAAAGTCTCATTGCTGAAGCTGGGTTTGATCCGGTGTATGGAGCACGTCCACTCAAACGCGCTTTGTATGAGCTTGTTGAAGATAAATTGGCTGAACTCATTTTGGAAGAAAAACTCCATGAGGGAGAGAGTATTGTTATTGATGCGAAAAATGGCGAGATAGTTATCGATAAGCAGTAAAAAAGCTTATAATTTCTGGCATGTATTTACATGCCAGAAATTATTGACAATCTTTATTTTGAATAGAAAATTTGAAAAGCTCTACGTTGTTAAGATCATAGAAAACATAGATAAACACAGCTCCTTTTCTAAGAAGTGAGCGTGTTTCATAGTCGTTGCAAAGGTAACTTTTATTATTCTCGTATGTGGTTTTAATGAGTGTGCCTTTATCGGCTTTGAGAATGGTCTTGACATGTTCATTAGCGGAATTGATACGGTTACGGTATTCGATAGCATTTTGCACACTAACAATATCTACAAGCGTTGTATAATCATCCAACATCATTGGTAAATGCTCTTTTGTACCATCTTTGATGATCGAGAGAATTTTTGGGATGTCTTCTTCTTTAATTTCATCTAAATCGCTTGAATCATCAGCAATGAGTTTAGAGATAAGTGCTAAAATGGTTAAAAACTTTTTCATATCATTCCTTTGTCGGAATTTTACAATAAAATATTTAAGATAGGTGCCAATTTTTGAAAGGAAATACAATTTTATGAGCTATTTGGAGTGGTTTGAAACACATGCTAACAAACATCGTGTTATTGTTCAAAAATTGAGTACTCAAAATTATACAAAAGAGATGATTATTGACTATTTTTTGTTTGAGAATATGGTTGAAAAAGAACCTGAATTTTGCTTATTGTATGCAAAAAAACAAAAATGCCATAACTTAAAAGCATTAAATTGCTATTTGTGTGCATGTCCTCATTTTCGCTTTAATGATGAAGGGTTGAGCGTAGAAGAGGGTATAAATTATAAAAGCGAATGCTCTATTCACTCTAAAAAGAGTAGCTATTTTGTGTACGAGAAGGTTTCCCATTTGGACTGTTCGGCGTGTAGTGTGCCACACACCAAAGCCTACATACGTAAACACTTTGATGTGGACTGGAAAAAGATCATGCAAAAGTGTTTTGTTACATCTCCAAAGGCATAGCACTTACGATAATGCCATCACGATCTGCATAAAGATAGTCCCCTTCATTAAACGTTATTCCACCAAAACTAACCGTCTCATGCAATGAGCCTTCTTTAACTTCCATTGTTTTTTTCGGACATGTTCCTAACGCAAAAAGTCCTACATCAATCTCTTTTGTATTTTTCGTGTCACGGACATAACCGTTGATAACAATTCCTGCCCAGTTGTTTTCATATGCAAATTTCATAAGGTTGTCACCTACAACAGCCGTATATTTGGCATCGACATCGACCACAGCGATTTGTCCTGCACCTTCACTTTTAAGTAGTTCGACTAATGTTTTATTGTGACCTGGTAGTTTAATGGTGACGATTTGTCCCATAACACGTTTTGATCCACCGTACGATTTCATAATGGGGTCTAAGACCTGAACATGTTCTGGGTATTTGTCACAAAGATCTGCGGTATAAAATTTCATGAGAGCTCCTAGTTTATTTGAAGAGTTGTATTAAATTTTGTTGATTAGAAATGGCTGAACGTTTTGGAATCGTAAAATCGACTTTTTCTTTATGGCATGTTCCACAAATCTTAAGTTCTTGGTGTGCCATTACATCTTTTTGAGCATAGACTTTGTCGCGCGAGTGGCAATCAAAACAGTCTTTTCCGCATTGTCCCTGCTCAGAAGGTTTATTATGACAGGTTATACACTCATTTAAAATCACATGGTTTTGGTCATTGATGTAAGGTTGAAGCTTTGAATGACACTCCAAACAGCTTCCTCCACACGCAATTAACATGCTCTGAAAACTCAAAATGAGAAATATAAGGAACAAAAAGGCTTTTTTTGACATGAATCCACTTTAGAAAATTTGTGTTAATTATACCTTTAATAACGTTAAGATAGAATGCAAAATCATTCAAATTTTAGGTCAGTCCATGAAAGTAGTCACAGGTGTCGTGGGTAATGACATTCATGTAGTCGCTAACAGACTTATTGATATATCATTACAAGCTAGAGGTTTTGAAGTATTTAACCTAGGCGTTAATACTTCATTGGAGGAGTTTATTGACGCCGTTGTTGAAACGGATGCAGACATTTTGCTCATCTCTTCGCTTAATGGCGAAGCCGAGGGCTGGTGTAGGGATTTACAATTTTTACGCTCTGAGTACGAACTGAAAGATGTCATTTTCGTCATTGGTGGCAATTTGGCAGTCGGTGAAGCGGCTCAAAGTGACATTGTTCCCAAATACAAATCCTATGGGTTTGACCTTGTCTTTCACCAAATCGATCTTAATACAGGGCTTGATGAAATAGAGCGTTTTGTAAAGGAGCGAGCATGAGTTTACTCCAAAAAGAGCGTGATGTTATCACTCGCAATGAATATGCGGATAATTTTGATTTTGATGAGATTGAGAATTTTATACGTAATGCTCCAAAAGAGATGTTCATCTCTCATCATTTTAAAAAGCGCGATCGTCTGTTAGTTCAACCTCGCGGTGGCTTCCCAACCTACAAAAAAATGTTCGAGCTTTACGAAGAATTTATGAAAGCGGACATCGATGTTTTGCCTCTCACAATCGATAGTAACACCCGTCTTAATGACTATGCTATGGCAAAAAAGATGCTCACTCTCTCAGAAGAGAATGAGATGGACATGCTCAATGGATATCCACTCGTTAATCACGGTTACCGTACCACGCGTAAGATGATGACACATTTTAACAAACCTGTGAGTCTTCGTCATGGAACGCCCGATGCAAGGCTTTTGGTTGAGACGGCTTTAGCTTCTGGTATTTTTGAAATAGAGGGTGGTCCAATCACGTATATGCTCCCATACTCTAAAAACTTTCCACTCGATAAAGCCTTTTTATACTGGAAGTATGTGGATAAAGTCTGTGCGCTTTACTCAAAGCTTAATGAGCCAATCAATAGAGAGTCGTTTGGTCCTTTGACCGCAACGCTCGTTCCTCCGTGTATTGTCATCGTCATTCAGCTCATTGAAATGCTTCTGTCTATTGAAGAGGGTGTGAAATCCTTCTCTGTAAGCTTTTCTCAAAATGGTTCTATGATGCAAGACATTGTTACATCCAATGTACTGAAAAAATTAGCACGTGAATATGCTGATATGTTTGGTGGAAGTGATGCCATCATAAATCTTGTCTATCATCAATGGATGGGTGCATTTCCAAGAGATAAAAATCTCTCAGACCAGCTAATCAATACTAACACCGTCATAGCTGCGATGGTAAGAGCTGATAAGATCATTATCAAAACTCGTGATGAGGCTTTTGGTATTCCAACAATGCAATGCAATGCCCAATCTGTGGCAAATACTAAGTACACACTACGTACCCTCAAGGGACTTCCTGTTGTGCATGATGCAGAGGAAGAGGAAAACTTGGAACTAGAAGTGCGCGCCATTATGGATGCTGTTTTTAATGACCCTGCCGATACTTTATGGCGTAAAGTGTTCAACACCATTAAAAGTGGTTTAATCGATGTACCTTTCTCACCACATATCATCAATAACAATGAAGTCATTACGATTCGTGATGATAATGGTAATATCCGCATCATCGAAAAAGGTAAATTACCACTACCGGATCGCTGTTTTGCCTATGAAAAATCAAAGGTCAATTTACCTGAGAGCAAAACAGAAGTTATTAATAAAATTATCCATGACATAGGGGCAATGCTATGAGTAAACTTCTCATTGATGTAGGGAGCACCTACTTTAAGGTATGCCAAGAAAGTGGCATTAGCCAATATTTTAGGGATTTTAAAAAAGATATTTACGATGATTTAGTAACTAAATGCGGCAATATTTTTGCAAACTATAAGAAAGAGGATATTTTCATCTGTTCTTCTGCAAATGGCGGCTTAAGTACGCTTATTATTGGGCTTACGAACTCATTTAGTCTGAAATTTGCAAAGAATATAGCCTTTAATTCAGGCATTAACATTATCGATACGATTTTGTACAGCAAAATAGAAGAGTGTAGAGCTCCTAGTGAACTTGTGGATGTTGTGATTATCGTCGGTGGCATTGATGGTATTGGCAATGTATTTGATGAGAAATTGTTTGATTATCTCAAAAATGTACAGTACAGCAATATCGTTTATGTGGGTACAAAACAAGATGCATCGTTTTTAGGTGCTCAAATCCCTGATTTAAAAGTGCTTGGAAATATCATTACCGATAAATTGCATGTCAATGGTGGTGAGCTTAAAGAGTACCTCACAAACCTCTATCAGGCTGACATTGTTGGAAAAGAAGATATCAAACATCTCTATGCCATCACAGCCAATCAAATCTACTCAACCCCTTACATTGTTAACCGTTCACTTCCTCTTATTGATGCAAATTTTGAAGTGGTAAATCCTTTTATTGTCGTTGACATTGGAGGGGCTACAACGGACATTCACTACAGTCGTGATTTAGTAAGAGATAACATTGTCAGTGAAAGTGGTTATGACAGATTGGTCTTTAAAAAATTGGGTGTTTATAAATCTAGAGAAACACTTATTTTTGCGGCAAAGAACAATGAATTTGTGTATGAACTCTTAGCATATCTAAATGTAACAGAAAATATTTTAGAAGAAGAGAATGAGAAAGCATTACGTATTTTGATGCAACTTTCAATTTTTTTAGTACTTTACAAGGTTTCAAGACTTCATCCTTTGTATGTTACATTGCACCTAGAGCTTTTAAAAACGATTGTGTTAACAGGTGGAATTACCAAGGTGCTCTCTTATGAAGAAGTTGAGATGATTATGCAATTCTTCTATAAAAAAGTGATGAATTTACATGCTATTCCAAACATTGTGATGGATTACGACTACGCAATCTGGACATTAGGAATGGAAAACAATACTGATACGAGGAGTTAATATGTCAATTAATTGTATTCGTGCACTCATTGAAAAAGCGGCAGTAACATGTCCTGATAAAGTCGCTATTATCGATGGAGCCAAAAAATTAACCTATAGTGAACTGTTTCGCAAAGTCAATCAAATTGCTCGTTATTTAAGTGAATTATCCCTTCCAAGTGGTTCACGTATCGGTATCTATTCACATAAAAGCAGCGAACAAATTATCGCTATTTTGGCACTTCTTTCAACGGAATATATTTTTGTTCCCATCTCAAGGCTGTTAAAACCTGAGCAGGTAGAACACATTATCAATGATTGTGGAATTGCATGTATTATTACTGACAAATCAAAAATAAAAAGCATTGATGAAATTAAATTTAGCGGCAAAATCATTACTTATGAAGCGAGTGAACGCGACATCGTCTCGTTTGAAGAGATCTATAAATGTTGCAGTGATGCCTTTTTATGTAACATTGGTGATTATAAAAATGCTGCGATTACCTATAGTTTTGGTTTGACAGGTTTCCCAAGAGGTATTGTCATTACGCATCGAAATCTTATTGATAGTGCAAGGGTCGCTTCAAATTATCTAGAACTCAAAGAGAGTGATGTGATTTCTGGAACACTTCCTTTCATTTTGGATTATGGTTTAAACCAACTCTTTTGTTCCATTTACAATCATGCGACATTAGCGCTTCACTCTTTAGTGCTTCCAGCAGATTTTTTCAATCATCTTATCAATGATGGTGTCACCGTTCTTCCACTGATGCCACCTCATATTACGCAGATGTTTGAAAGTGATCCTAAACGCATTCCTAATGCCAAGCTTTTAGGAAATGTACGTATCGTCACTTCTTCAGGTGGAAAAATTACGCCTAAAATGATCGCAGATATAGAAGAACGTTACCCTAATGCTAAATTTTACTCGATGCATGGATTAACAGAGGCATTTCGTTCGACGTATCTTGATCCTGCACAACTTAAAATTCGCCCAAATTCAATTGGTAAGCCAATTCCTGGTGTTGAAATCCATGTTATTAATGAACAAGGTTTGGAGTGTAAACCTCGCGAAATCGGTGAGTTAATTCATCGTGGTGGGTATATTTATAAAGGGTATTGGAAATCAAAAGAAGATACTCAAAAACGTTATAAAAGTATTGCCATCTTGGATAAAGTAGTAAATTTAGAGGGCGATTTGACGGATGAAATCGTTGTAGCAAGTGGAGACTTTGTTTACAGAGATGAAGAGGGCTATCTTTACTTTGTTTCCCGCAAGGATGATATGATCAAAGTAAGTGGCTTTAGAATCAGTCCATACGAGATTGAGAGTGTTGTTCACGATAAACTTCCACAAATTGATCAATGTGCTGTTTTTTCAATCGAAAACGAGAAAACAGAAGAAGAAATCGTAATGGTTTATAGTGCAATCAGAGAAGTGACGAAAAACGAAATTGTCTTTGAACTGAAAAAACATTTACCAAATCATATGATACCTTCTATCATTGTCTATAAAGAGAAGCTTCCTCAGACTAGCCCAAGTGAAGCAAAAATTGATAAGGAAGTTTTGAAGAAAATGGTTATGGAACTTCGCTAAGTGCTGACATTAAGAGCAGTGCTTAATCGAAGCTTATGCAATTTTAAGTAAAGCTAAGGTAAAATCCATACCTTAAAATTATTTTTGTTAAAGGAATTTTTGATGAAAAGAACGTATCAGCCACATAGTACACCTAAAAAACGCACTCATGGCTTCAGACTTAGAATGAAAACTAAAGGCGGACGTAAAGTTATTGCAGCACGTCGTGCTAAAGGTAGAAGCAGATTGGCCGCTTAAAAGATTATGATACTCTCAAGGCAACGAGAGAGTATTCATACGTTTATAACCATGCTAAAAAATGGCACTTTGATGGTGCCTTAGTCTTTTACAATAACGATACAGCAAAAAGAGTTGGCTTTACGGCGAGCAAGAAAGTCGGTAATGCTATCAAGCGAAATTTAGCCAAAAGGCGACTTCGGGCTATTTTTTTAGAAATTCAACACACTTTAAATGATGGCGTGTATGTTTTTGTAGCAAAAGAGAAGATCAATCACATATCGTATGATGCTCTTAAAAAAGGGATTATATGGTCTATGAAAAAATTGAACTGTGTTAAAGAATGAAATCTTTAGCGCTGTTGTTGATAAAGCTTTATCAGAAGTTTTTTACACTGATTGGCTATGGAAGTTGTAGGTATTATCCGACATGTTCTCAATATACTAAAGAACAACTTCTACACAATAGTTTTTTAAAAGCTATCTTTTATAGTTTTATACGCATTTTGAAATGTAATCAGCTTTTTGCTGGAGGAATTGATTATCCTGTTATCAAAAAGTGTTTTGCATCTCCTCTTCCTTTGTCTCCCAAACATTCACACCCACATTCTATAACTTTTTGGTTTGTACCAAAAGATAAGCAAAGTTTTTACGTGGTAAAATCTTTTAAAACAACGAAATAAAGGGAATCTCGTGACAGATAAACTTACTCCTCAAGTGCGCATCATTCTTGCCACTGTACTATCATTTTTATTTTTTGCTCTGTATGATCATTTTTTTATCCCCAAAAACCCTCCATTGACTGAAAACACATCTCTTGAACAAAATGCTACCCCCTCAACGACAACAAGTGCGCCTGAAGTGAAATCAGCAAGTAGTGCAGATGTTGCATCAGCTCCTATGGGCTCAGCTAAAGAGAGTGAAATTATTACAACAATCAAAGCTGCGGGTTACGAAGTACAAATCGACAGACTTGGTAGAATTGCAAAGTTTTATCTTGAAGAAGGTAAGTACAAAGATGACAAAGGTGAGCGTTTTCAGCTTATCGATGCTTCTCAATCCCTTTTACCACTTGAAATTCGTTTTAGCGATAAAAACGTTAATGCTGATGCCTTTGTAATGTCTTATAGTGCAGATAAAAGCAATGTAGATGTCACTGAAAATGGAAGTAGTGTTGTTTTAACACAAACACTTGGTAGTGTAAATATTACCAAAACTTTAACATTTTTCCCATCAGGCAAATATGATTTACATATTAAACTTTCAACACCTAAAGAATACTTCGTTTCCCCAGGCTTCCGTCCAAGTGTAGCTGTCGATGGTTATACATTCCATGGTGCACTTATTAAAAAATCAGATGGCACTGTGAAAACAATCGATGATGGTAGTGCTAAGGGAGACGAGCGTTTTTCAAATGCTAAAGTTGTCGCTGGCGCTGACAAATATTACACCACATTTTTCTATGAGTTAGATAAAGGTTTAGAGAGTGTTGTTTCTGTTGGTAAAGACAAAGATCCTCTTTTATTTGTAAAAGGTAATGAAGATTTTAAACTCAGTGGTTATATCGGACCAAAAGAGCATGTTAAACTCAAAGCTATTAATCCTGAATTAACAGATGTTGTTGAATATGGCTTCTTTACATTCATTGCTAAACCACTCTTTACACTACTTGCATACTTGCATGGAATTTTTGGAAACTGGGGTTGGGCGATTGTTGCAATGACAATCATCGTTCGTTTAGTGCTTTATCCTTTGACATACAAAGGTATGGTTTCTATGAACAAGCTCAAAGAACTAGCACCAAAAGTGAAAGAATTGCAGAAAAAGTATGGCGATGACAAGCAAAAACTAAATATGCATATGATGGAACTTTATAAAAAGCATGGTGCAAATCCAATGGGTGGATGTTTACCAATTCTTTTACAAATTCCTGTCTTTTTTGCGGTTTACCGTGTTTTACAAAATGCGATTGAGTTAAAAGGTGCAGCATGGATTTTTTGGGTACAAGATTTAGCGATTAAAGATCCATACTTTATTCTTCCTGTGTTGATGGGTATTACAATGTTCTTGCATCAGCGTATTACACCAACAACATTTACGGATCCTATGCAAGAGAAGATTATGAAGTTCTTACCATTGATCTTTACATTCTTCTTTGTAACTTTCCCAGCAGGTTTAACACTCTACTGGTTTACAAATAACTTAGCATCTATCGTACAACAGTTTTACGTCAATAAACTTTTCGCAAAAAAACATGAAGAGCAAAAGGTCGAAAAATGATCAAAGTAGAAGCAGCAACACTCCAAGAAGCTTACTCTAAAGCGGCGAGTGAGTTGTCTTGTTCGGTCGTAGATTTAGATATTAATATTATTCAAAATGGCTCAAGCGGATTCCTTGGGCTTTTCAAAAAAAGTGCTATCATTGAAGTGCAGCGAAAAGGCGCAAAGCCTTTTAAAGAAGAGCATGTTCGTAAAGAATCTGTTAGTTCACGTAAAGAAGATGAGCGTCATGAAACAGATACAGAAAATGGCGAAGAACGAAGAGATCGTAATCGCCGTTCTAAAAATAGACGCAACAAAAATAGAAATAAAGAATTTTCGAAAAATGAATTTTCTGAAAATAAACGTCCTGAGCCAGTGGCCGTTAAAGAAACTCCTGTAACACCAAAGGCAGAAGTGAAAGTTGAAACACCTAAAGTTGTTCCAGCAAAAGAGCCAAGACACACTATTGCGCCAACAGCGATTGATCAGAATTTTCATCAAGAAAAACGCGAAATCAATGATATCATTGATGAAGTACGTTTACAAATCAAAAACCTTTTTAAATACAGCTGTTTTACGTTAGATACACCTCTTGTTTCTAAATACAGTGATGACACTATCTTAATTGAATTTAGTGGTGAAGATGCAGCATTATTGATCGGAAAAGAAGGGTATCGTTACAAAGCACTCTCTTATTTGCTTTATAATTGGATTAACCTCAAGTATGGTTTGAATATTCGTCTTGAAATTGCTGAATTTTTGAAAAATCAAGAAGAGATGATCGAAAAATACCTTGTTCCTGTCATTGAGCGTATTCGCAACAGTGGTAAAGGACAGACCAAAATTTTAGATGGTGTTCTTATCAAAATTGCTCTTGAAGCACTCCGTACAGAATTTCCTGAAAAATACGTTGGGATTAAGTCAGGGAAAGATGGTGGTAAATTCATCGTTGTTAACGATTTTAATAGGAAAAACGCATAGATACTATTGCTGCGATTGCCACAAGTGCAGGGGTCGGTTCCATCGCGATTGTTCGTGTAAGTGGACCCGATGCCCTTGCCTTGGCTTTAAAACTCTCAAAAAAAGAGACATTAACTCCGCGTCTTGCAACACTCAGCTTTTTACATGACAAACTGAATGATGCTATTGATCAAGCGATTGTTATTTACTTTAAAGCGCCACATAGTTTTACTGCCGAAGATGTCGTCGAGTTTCAATGCCATGGTGGTAGTGTTGTTGCTGGGCTTGTGTTAGAAACACTTCTTCATCATGGTGCAAGATTGGCCAATCCTGGTGAATTTTCTAAACGTGCTTTTTTAAATGGTCGTATTGATCTTAGTGAGGCGGAAGCCATTGCCGCTCTTATTGAGACAAAAAGTGTTGATGCTGCTAAAATGTTAACCCGTCAACTCAAAGGTGAGCTTCGCGACTTTGTTGGACATGTTAGAGAACTACTGATAGAAATCCTTGCCTTTGTTGAAGTCAATATCGATTATGCTGAAGAAGATTTACCTCTTGATATGATTGAGAAAATCAAAGATAAACTTGATGTATTGGCTAAAGAACTTTTTAAAACGTATGAAAGTAGTAAGCGCAGACAAGGATTGATCAATGGTTTTAAAATTGCCATAGTCGGTAAACCAAATGTTGGTAAAAGCTCTCTTTTAAATAATCTCTTAAGTTATGATAGGGCAATCATTAGTGATATAGCAGGAACAACTCGTGATACTATCGAAGAAGAATTACGCATTGGTTCGCATCTGGTTCGAATTGTTGATACTGCTGGTATTAGACAAGCAAATGATGTGATTGAAAAAATAGGTATTGAGCGTTCTATCGCAGCGATTGAAGAGTCAGAGATTGTTATTGCAATGTTTGATAATAGCAAACCTTGTGACCATGAAGATGAAGAGATGCTTTCTTTGCTCCAAAAATATGCATCTTCAAAACAAATTCTTACAGTTTTAAATAAAATAGATCTTCCAAAACACTTTGATACAAAGCATTTAGATCAAGATTTTATTGCTCTTTCGTGTCAAACACATAGTCGTGAACTTACGGATAGGCTTGAAGCAATTTTAGATCAAACCGCTGTTGAAGATACCCTTATGCTTACATCCATGCGCCAAATCGATGCCGTAAAACAGGCATATGAAAATGTACAAAGTTCTTATCAACTCCTAGGAGAAGGTGAATTAGAGCTTTTTGCTTTCCATATCAATGAGGCAATTTCGAGTATATCTTCTATCACGACAGCTTTTGAGCGTGATGAGATTTTAGAGAAAATGTTTAGTAACTTCTGCTTAGGTAAATAATCTTCATTTATAAACTATTTACCTCGGTATGCTACGATAAAAAGAGCTATAAAAAGGGGTTATGATGCTTTCAACAATAGAAGAGTTTATAAAAAAAGAGTCTTCATCTGGGGTAGTACTCATTGCTGTGACACTTTTGGCACTCTTTCTACAAAATAGTTTTTTTACAGATTTTTATTCTAATTTTTTGCGTACTCCGGTTCAAATAAGTATAGGAACATTCGGCATTGCAAAGCCACTTTTTTTGTGGGTCAATGATGGACTCATGGCAATTTTCTTTTTTTTAGTGGGACTTGAAGTTAAACGTGAAGTCTTAGAAGGTGAGCTTTCTTCTAGGACGCAAGTGGCGCTTCCAGCAATTGCTGCACTTGGTGGTATGATTTTACCCGCTCTCATTTTTACTTTTTTCAATTTGAAAGACTCTTTTTCCATGAATGGCTGGGCAATCCCAACAGCTACTGATATCGCTTTTGCTTTAGGTATTCTCTCTTTATTAGGAAATCGTGTCCCTGCATCGCTCAAAATTTTTTTAATGGCATTAGCCATCATTGATGATCTTGGTGCCATTGTGATTATTGCATTATTTTATACGAGCAATTTATCGCTCGTATCCATTTTAGTTGCATTTGGTGCTATTATTGTTCTGTTTGTTATGAATCATTTAAAAGTCATTAAAAAAGCTGCCTATGTCCTCGTTGGCATTGTTCTGTGGATCAGTGTTTTAAAATCAGGTGTTCATGCAACGATTGCAGGCGTTGTATTGGCTTTTTGTATTCCTCTGTATTCTACAAACAGAAACGGTAAACGCTTTTCCATGCTAAAAGAGATGGAACATGATCTACATTATTGGGTTGCCTTTTTTATTCTTCCATTGTTTGCTTTCGTTAATGCAGGTGTCGATCTTAAAGGACTTTCACCTATGGCTCTTTTTTCTGACGTCTCATTGGGCATTATCCTAGGGCTCTTTTTGGGTAAACAACTGGGTGTTTTTGGCTTTAGCTTTCTTGCAATTAAGTTAGGTTTTGCTTCTTTACCAACGGGAAGCAGTTTTAAACAACTCTATGGTGTTTCAATACTTACAGGTATTGGTTTTACAATGAGTCTTTTTGTAAATACTTTAGCGTACAATGACACTGATCTGTTTTATTATGCTGATAAATTGGCTATTTTATTAGGTTCTTTTCTTTCAGGTGTTATTGGTTATATTTTTTTAAAAAGTACACTCAAAGCGGTATAACTTAATTCTAAGTTAAGAGAGATTACAATCTCTAAAAGTCTTGTAGTCTAAATAAAGGGATCAACTTTGTGAGACAACTTAACCTCAGTAAGCGTCTTTTTTGGATCATTGCTTTTTGTGTGTTTATATCGCACGGGCTTGTGGTATTGTATCTTTATCATCAAGCAGAAAATTTAGCACAAATGCGTGCTTATTCCAAAGCAAAAACCCTCCAAGATTATTTTTTATCTGTGCGTTATGTGTACCACAAGCAATTTTTAGAAAGTGGAATTGATCTTAATGATTCTACTGTTGGATTTTTGCCTGCACATGCTTCTGCGCATATTAGTGAAGAATTTTTAAAACGTTCAAATCAAGGTATTAGCATTCAAAATGTTTCTGATCGCCCTCGTAACCCTGTGAATCAAGCAGATGCTTTAGAAAGAAAATCAATTGCCTATTTCAATCAAAATCCTGACAAAAATGAAAGCATTGAGCTTGTCAAGGAAGGTGATAAAGAATTTTTCTTTTTTGCTTCTCCTTTACGTATTCAAGCCTATTGTTTAGTATGTCATGGTGAAAAAAATGAAGTATTACCATACATTGCAAAACGTTACGAACATGCATATGGCTATAAATTAGGTGAAGTAAGAGGTCTAACAAGTATTAAAATCCCGAAAAATACTTTATTTGATGAAGTGATTGCATTTTTCTGGAAAGAGATGTTATTTAGTTCTGTTGTGATGCTTCTTTTGTTGAGCCTCATGTATATTGCTATTAGAGAGCTAACAAAGCGTGACGTTGAGCAAAAAAAAGAGCTTGAGGCGTTGGTGTTAGAGCGTACAAAGAACTTAGCCCAAAAAAGCATTGAGCTTGAAAATGCATATGCACATCAAAAGCATCTTTATTCTGTCTTGCGTACAGTTGCAGATAGCAACCAAATTTTGATTACGACACAAACGTTAGATGAACTACTCTATGAAACGGCACGATGTCTTTTTGCCAATGATTCATTTGCTCATGTCAAAATAGCATTATGGGATAAAGACGCTTTACAGGTAAAAGAGTCATGTGGTTTTGATGAAGAACATGACGTAAATAGTTTAGAACAAAAAGTTTTTGAAGAGTGTGGTTCTTTAATTATCAAACCTAAAAGTGAGAATATTCCTCAAACTTGTCAAGCGACAATGATGCGTTATCATGTAAGTGAAGCTTATATTACTGTTTTAAAAAGTGATAAATTCGCACGTTCAGCATTAGGTATTCTTACCGTTTGTACAACGATGGAAGAGGGTTTTAGTCCAGAAGAACGAGCTATGATAGAAGAATTAGCAGGCGATATTGGATTTGCAATTAACTCTTTTATGCAAAAAGAGAGCATTGTAAGACTCTCTTATTATGATTCTCTTACAAATCTCGCCAACAAATCATTGCTGATTGAGCAAATAAAACTTTGTATTCATGCAAATAAGCGTAGTAAAACTTATGGTGCATTGTTATTTATGGATTTGGATAATTTTAAATCTATTAATGATCTCAAAGGGCATGCGACAGGTGATCAATTGCTTATTATGATGGCACAGAGATTATTGAATTATACACAAGACAACAATAGCATCGCACGTTTTGGCGGAGATGAATTTGCTCTTTTATTGCCTTCTTTAGATACTGAGCTTGAAAATGCGGCAAAAAAGGCTGAAGAGATTGCAATGCAAATTTTGGTTGCAACTAAAGAGCCATTTATGATCGATAATCATCCTTTTTATGTGACTGTGAGTATTGGAATTGGTCTTTTTGATGGAGAAGAAGATGTCGCTACACTACTCAGCCATGCTGATAGTGCAATGTATACGGCTAAAACTGATGGACGCAATACGATTCGCTTTTTTGATCCTTATATTCAAAAAGTGATGGAAGAAAAATCTTTAATGCTTCAACAATTAAGAGATGCTATTGATTCAAAACAATTTTTGCTTTATTATCAACCACAAGTTAATCAAAATGCTCATATTATAGGTGTTGAAGCTCTTATACGGCTTGCTAAACCTAATGGTGAACTTATACCGCCTATGCAGTTCATTCCTTTGTGTGAAGAGTCAGGGCTTATTGTCCCCCTTGGTCAATGGGTCTTAAAAGAGGCGATGATGCAAGTGAAACTTTGGGAAAATGATGCCCTAAAATCGCAATGGAGAGTCTCCATCAATGTGAGTACCAAACAGTTTGAGCGCGAAGATTTTGTGTATAGTATACGTAGCACACTTGAAGAAACAGCCATTCATCCTGCACTAATTCGTCTAGAACTTACTGAAAGCCTTTTAATTGGGGATAGTACGAAAGCATTAGAAAAAATTAGAGAACTTAAAGCATTGGGTGTATCCCTTTCTGTCGATGATTTTGGAACAGGATATTCAAGTTTGCAATACTTAAAATGTCTTAACGTAGATGAACTTAAAATCGATCAGTCGTTTGTACGTGACTTTATGTTAAATCGTAGTGATGCACTGATTGTTGAGACAATTATTTCAATTGGCAAGAATTTTAATATGGAAGTGATTGCTGAAGGTGTAGAGACAGAAGAACAATTTGAAAGACTTAAAGCGATGGGATGTCAGAATTTCCAAGGCTATTTCTTTGGAAAACCGACACCCCCAACATCGCTTTAAGAGATTACTCACGGACGATGTCGTATCCTCTTGGGATTTCTGCTTTAAACAGCTCGTCATCTAAGAAAAGATTGGTTGTTTGATTAGAAAAAAGGATTTCGACAGCGTTATCCAGTTTATCACGGTAAACAACCTTTTCAATGCTCTCTTTCTGCGTAAAAATAGTATAGGTTGTCTCTTGATATTTTGTAATATATTTATGAGGAGAAACTTCTTTTGCCTCTTGGAGTAATTGCGCAATATTTGGCGTATTTTCAAGTGTTGTAATAATGACTTGTTCTAATTCAGGTTCAATGATTAAAACACGTGTGTTGTTAAAATAGATTTTCTTTGCTACGGGTTTTTCGTAAATCCAGAGTGCTTTTTTGTCATTTGTAGCAAAGAAAGTACCTTGATAGATAATAGTTTTATTTTGATCGTTGGTTACTTTTTGTGTAAAATCGCTTTGAATAGTCTTGAAATGTTCGATTTTGGCAAAAAGGAGTGTGGTTAAACAGAAAAATATCCAAAAAAATCGCATAAAAACTCCTTGCTAAGATAATTAAGATATGGAGTTTTATCAAATAGATAGTAAAAGTATGATAAAATCCCAAGCTTTAAGAAAAACTAACGTATAAAAGTAAAGAAAAATAGAGGTGAAATCACATGATGTTGAGTAATATTATTCGTAAAATTTTTGGCACTAAAAATGATCGCGTTGTCAAAGAGCTTCAAGGACGCGTAAAAAAGATTAATGCCTTAGAACCGACATATGAAAAAATGAGTGATGAAGCCTTAAAAGAAGCCTTTAATGCTTTAAAAGCAGATGTCAAAGCGGGTACTGTAAAACTAGGTGATATTTTAGATGATGTTTTTGCTATGACA
>Ga0074197_1000735_pt1 | contig 35804 bp, 24 predicted proteins | sample EPASupsiteSAE305_FD_64526 | JGI IMG/M metagenome (GOLD analysis project Ga0074197, IMG submission 64526) | Bioremediated contaminated groundwater microbial communities from EPA Superfund site, New Mexico - SAE3-05 reassembly with SPADES | ecosystem: Environmental > Aquatic > Deep subsurface >...
ATCTACCTGACGGCCCATTCCGACGCCACCACCCTGGCCCGGGCAATGGGCAGCGAGCCCTTCGGCTACATCCTCAAGCCCTTTGAAGAAAGGGAACTGGCAACCACCATCGAAATGGCGCTCTACAAGCACCGGTCGGACCGGCAGCTGCGCAAGGCCCATGACGAATTGGAGCAACGCGTCCGGGAGCGCACCCAGGAACTTAAGGAATTGAATGAAACCCTGGAGAGGCGCGTCCGGGAGCGCACCGCCCTACTCAACGCCGCCAATGAAATGTTGCAGAAGTCCCGCCTGGCCGCCCTCAACATGATGGAAGATGCCGATACCGCCCGCAGGATGGCCGAGGCGACCAGTATCGAACTGCGGCGGGAGATCGCCGAACGCAAGCGGGCTGAAGAGGAGATCCTGCGGCATGTCGATGCCCTGGAGCGCTTTAACAACGCCTCGGTGGGCCGTGAACTGCGAATGGTCGAACTGAAGAAGGAAATAAACGAACTCTTAATGCGCCTGGGCGAGGCGCCGCGCTTTCCGCTCGATTTTGACGAGGACGGGGAATGAGGATGGCGCCATCAGCTCTCGGGGCCTTCTTTCCCTCTGTATGGAGGTAGGGTGCGCCGTGCGCACCGTTCACACTCTTTTGGTGCGCACGGCGCACCCTACAAATACGTGCCAACAGGGAACTAATGAGGATTGAGCACTAACGGCGCTTTGAATACAAATGCCCGGGAGATACAATATCTGTATTGCCAAGGGGACATGAATCGAACAAGGAATGAATGAGGGGATATGATTGAGGGGATAATGCGGCAATGGTCGCCCCAAGCGGTGTTGGCCGTGACTTTTTCAGCATTTCTGGGTCCGTTCCTGTTGGTGTTCCTTTTCCCGACGCAACTGGAAATGACGATCGACAAAGGCGCTTATGTTGCTTTTCATAATATCGTCGAGTTTTTCAGCATCATGGTCTCTTTTTCGGTCTTCAGCATCGGCTGGTCTCCCTATAAACAGACCAAGGACCGGCATGCGCTTTTCCTGGGCGTAGCTTTTCTGGCGGTCGGCCTGTTGGATTTCATGCATACCATGAGCAATGCCGCCATGCCCGGTTTCATCACCCCGAACTCCACCAATAAATCCACCCAGTTCTGGATCGCGGCCAGGCTGCTCGACTCGTCCGCCTTCTTTATCAGCGCTTTCATCTCCCCGGTGACGCAAAGCAAATGGCTGACAAAGACCCCTCTGCTGACGGCGGCGCTGTCACTGACCGGGCTTGTTTTCATCGCGGTCATTTTCTTTCCCGCCTCCCTGCCCGCCACCGCCATCCCGGGGATCGGCCTCACTCCCCTCAAAAGATATCTGGAGTTTGTGGTCATCCTGCTGCTGATCGGCGCGGCGGCGGCGTATTGGAGACGACTGGCGAAAACCGGCGACCGGGTGATTCTCTATTACCTGGCGGCTTTTATCATCTGCATTTTCAGCGAGGGGGCTTTTGCTTCCTATAAGACGGGCTTCGATACCTATAATGTGATTGGCCATATTTATAAAGCCGCGGCGTTTTACCTGATATACAAGGGCCTTTTCAGCGCCTCGGTGATGACCCCCTACGCAAAACTTTTCGAAGCGGATAAAGAGAACAAGCGGCTCAACAAAGAACTCGAACAGCGCGTCGACGAGCGTACCGCCCAGTTGGAAGCCGCCAACAAGGAACTCGAGGCCTTCAGCTACTCGGTGTCCCACGACCTGCACGCGCCGCTGCGGGCCATCGACGGCTTCAGCCGGATGCTCCAGGAAGGGTATCATGATCTTTTGGACGAGAGGGGCGGAGATTACCTGCGGCGGGTACGCAACGCTACCCGGAAGATGGCCCAACTGATCGACGACCTGTTGAGATTCTCCCGCCTTTCCCGGGTGGGGATGAGCCTGACCGAGGTCGATCTCTCCCGCATGGCAGGGGCGACGGCGGCGGAAATGGAGAAGTCGCGGGCCGGCCGCAAGGTCTCCTTCCGGATAGCCGAGGGGCTGGTGGCGCGGTGCGACCCCCATCTGCTCCAAGTGGTCATGGACAATCTGCTGGGCAATGCCTGGAAGTTCACCGCCAACAAGGAAGAGGCTATCATCGAGTTCGGTTCCGCCCTGATCGAGGGAATCCCAACCTACTTCGTCCGCGACAACGGAGCCGGTTTCGACATGGCCTTCGCCGACAAGCTTTTCGCCACCTTCCAGCGCCTGCACCCGGAACGGGAATTCCCCGGTACCGGCATCGGCCTCTCTCTGGTGCAGCGGATCATCCATCGCCACGGCGGCGAGGTCTGGGCCGAAGGGGAAGTCGGCAAGGGCGCGACCATTTATTTCACCCTTACTCCAATGAAAGGAACGGAACATGATTAAAAAGAATGTCATCCTGCTGGTCGAGGACAACGCCGATGACGAGGAACTGACCCGGATCGCCTTCGAACAAAGCAACATTCTCAACCGAATGGAGGTGGCGCGGGACGGAGCCGAGGCACTCGACTATCTTTACGCCACCGGCGCCTGGGCCGGCCGTCCCGAAGGGAATCCGAGCCTGGTCCTCCTCGACCTCAAGCTCCCCAAGATCGACGGCCTGGAGGTGTTGCGGCGGCTGCGCGCCGACCCGCGAACCAAACGCATTCCGGTGGTCATTCTCACCTCCTCCGTGGAGGAGCGGGATATGATCAACGGCTATGACCTGGGATGCAACAGCTACATTCGCAAGCCGGTGGATTTTATCCAGTTTATCGAGGCGGTGCGGCAACTGGGGTTATACTGGCTGGTGCTCAACGAGCAATCGCTGTCAGGAGGAGCGGTGTGATGGCGAGGACCTTGCGGCTGTTGATGGTCGAAGACTCGGAAGACGACGCCCTGCTGGCGACGGAAGCGTTGCGCGAAGGGGGATATGACCCGGAGGTGACGCGGGTCGATACGCTGCAAGCCCTGGAGGCCGCCCTGGAGTGGGAGGACTGGGATGCCATCATCGCCGACTACAACCTGCCGTCGTTCTCCGTTCTCGAGGTGCTGCGGATCGTGCAGGCCAGGGGCATGGACTTGCCCCTTCTCCTGATCTCCGGAGCCATCGGCGAAGAGCAGGCCGTGGAGGCGATGAAGGCCGGGTTCCATGATTTCATCATCAAGGGACGATATTCGCAGCTGACCCAGGCGCTGGAGCGGGAACTGCGAGAGGTGGTGGTCCGGCGGGAGCGCGGGGAGGCGATTGCCTCGTTGCGGCGTGCAAATGCCGAGCTGGAGCAGCGCGTGGCCGAGCGCACCGCCGAGTTCCAGGCCGCCAACACCAAGCTGCGCGCCTCGCGCGTGGCCGCCCTCAACCTCATGGAAGATGCTGTTTTCGCCCGGAAAGAGGCGGAAACGAGGAGCGCCGAGCTCCGGCTTGAAATCGCCGAACGCAAACGGGCCGAAGAGGCGTCGCGCCTGTCGGAAGAGCGGTATCGCACCCTCTTCAACACCCTGCTTGAAGGGTTCTGCATTATCGAGGTGCTGTTCGACGCTGATCAGCACCCCATCGATTATCGCTTCCTGGAAACCAATCCCGCCTTTGAAACCCAAACCGGCTTGCACAATGTCCAGGGCAAGCTGATCAGCGAGGTCGCGCCGGAGAATGAAGCGTATTGGTTCGAGATCTATGGTAAAGTAGCCTTGACGGGTGAAGCCGTGCGTTTTGTCAATGAAGCGAAAGCGCTGCGCCGCTGGTACGACGTAGGCGCCTACCGGGTCGGTGGCCCGGACAGCCGCAAGGTCGCCATCCTTTTCAACGACATCAGCGAGCGCAAACGGGCCGAGGAGCAGATCGAGGCCATCAACGATAACCTTGAGCGCGAGGTTGAACAACGGACCCGGGAGCTGCAGGAAACCCAGAAACAGTTCCTGCATGCGGAGAAGCTGTCGGCGATCGGCAAGTTATCCGCTTCCATCGCCCATGAATTCAACAACCCCCTGCAGGGCATCATGTCCATTATCCAGGGAGTGAAAAAAAGGGCGGTCATGGATGAAGAGGACAGGGAACTGCTGGAAGCGGCCCTTGAGGAAAGCGACCGCATGAAGGATTTGATCCGCAGTCTCCAGGATTTCAACCGTCCGTCCTCGCACAAGAAAATATTTCTGGATGTGCACCATTCCCTTGAATCCATCCTGCTGCTGCACAAGAGCGATTTCAACAAAAAGCGGATTGCGGTGGAGCGCAACTACGGGAAGGGTTTGCCCCAGATCCAGGCGGTTCCGGATCAGATCAAACAGGTCATTCTTAATCTGCTGACCAATGCGGCGGATGCCTGCCAAGCACCCGGCGGAAAGATCACGGTCAGTACCTGGCAGGAGGGCGACCGCATCGCGATGGCGATCAAGGACACCGGCGTCGGCATTCAGCCCGCGGATATGGAGCATATCTTTCGCCCGTTCTACTCGACCAAGGCCGAGGTCAAGGGAACCGGCCTCGGTTTGTCGGTCAGTTACGGCATTGTCAAGAATCATCAGGGGGAAATCCGGGTCGACAGCCGGCCCGGGGAAGGCGCCACCTTCACCGTCCTGCTGCCGATCCACGGGAGTGATGAAGTCACCGCCGCAACCGACTGAGAGGATCACCGGCCACCAGGAGTTCACATTTTTCATCGCCGAATCAGGCGGTAACCGAAGGAGAGGGAAAACAGATGGAAAAGAGGGAACAGACCGAGGCAACCATTTTATTCGTCGATGACGAGGCAATCATTCGGAAATCCTTGGCCCGGGAGCTCCAGGTGGAGAATTTCGCGGTGACCGTCGTTGGCGGTGGCGAGGAGGCGATCGCCGTCCTCAAGGAAAAGCAGTTCGATCTGGTGATCACCGATCTGATGATGCCCGATGTTGACGGTCTCGGCGTGCTCAAGGCCGCGAAAAAACTGGCCCCCCTGACCAGCGTTATCATCCTCACCGGCTACGGCGACATGCGCTCCGCCATTGATGCCCTGCGCCTGGGAGCGGATGATTTCGCCCTTAAACCGTGCGAGAGCGAGGAACTGGCCTTCAGAGTTCGGCGCTGCCTGGAAAAACGCAACCTGCTGATCGAGTTGTCGGCGCAGAACCAGCGGCAGGAAGAGGAAATAGAACAGCGGCGGTTAATCGAACAACAACTGGTCGAAAGCGAAAATCGTTTCCGGATGGCATTGGATGCCTCGTCCAACGGTGTCTGGGACCATAACCTGGTCACCGGGGCCGTTTATGTGGGCGAAAACTGGCACCGCACCCTGGGGTATGAGAACGAAACCGAGGTCTGCGACGAACAATTCCTTGCAAACCTGTTGCATCCCGATGACCGGGAGAGGGTCCAGTCCCTGCGACAGGCCCATATCCAGGGGGCGACTCCTTGCTACGAGGCTGAATATCGAATGAAAAACAAGTCCGGCGGCTGGCAGTGGATCCTGTCCCGGGGCCAGGTGATAGAGCGGGATGAACAGGGCAATGCGTTGCGGATTATCGGCACCCATAGCGACATTACCCGTGTCAAGGAGGCGGAAGCTGAACTCAACCAGTCCCGGGCCAAGCTGGAGCAGCGGGTCAAGGCGCGCACCGCCGAGCTGTCCGAATCCAATACCGCCCTGACCGTGCTCCTGAAAAAACGGGAAAACGACCGCACCACCCGGGCCGAGCAGGTGCTCGCCACGGCCACCAAGCTGGTGGATCCCCTCCTCGATCGACTTAAAGAAACCGGGTTGAACGAGCAGCAGCAGGTTCTGGTGGGGATCATTCAGACCAACCTCAACGAACTGACCTCTCCCTTTGCCAACAATTTTTCCACCAAACTGGCGCGGCTCACGCCCGCGGAAATCCAGGTCGCCAGTATGATCAAGCAGGGCAAGAGCACCCAGGAAATCGCCGACATTATGCACCTCGCGCCGGGAACGATCAGTATTCACCGGAAAAACATCAGGAAAAAACTTGAGCTGACCCACCAGAAAACCAACCTGCAGAGTATTCTCTCGCTTCATTCCTGAGATCGCTCACGGCGACAGATCCTCGCCCCGCCCTTGTCCCGGGGGAGTTCTTCATCGGTTGAGCCTTGAGCACCCCTTGAGTCAATGGGGCTTGCCCCGGGCTGCCCTTATCTCTTGGCAGCCGCCCCCCTTTAGGCGCCTCCTCACCAATAGCATAGCTATACTATCCATTTTATATTACGTCTTACCCCATTGTCTCTTCCGCGCAATTTGGTAATTTTCAATCCAGAAATCAACGGATTAGAGAACCACTGCAGACAAGGGGAGCTCAACGGATATGATACGCATCGTCACGTTAAACGATACCAATTTGGGGACGAACAGTATGGCTCGGCTGCATGAGTTGACAGACAAACTCCGCTTGGCGGAGATCGATGTTCTTTGTTGCCAAGGAATGCAGCGAAGCCTTGACGGCAGACAGGATTCTGCACGTAAAATCGCGGAATTGCTGCAGATGACCTATTGTTTTTCGGCGACCGGCAGCACGGTGCGCACTCAAAACGGCGGCAAGGAAACAACCATCAGGGGCCTTTCGATACTCGCCGGTGACTATGCCTGGATGCTCAACAGCGGGAGCTTTTCCCTGCCCGGTGAAGATCCCGCCAAAAAACAGGTGGCGCAGTTCGCGGTCATTCGCCAGAACGGCAATTCGGTGCTGGTGATCAATGTGGAGCTTTCCCCGGTCGCTTCCGCTCAGCTGCAGCAGTTCCGGGCCGTGTTCTCGCATCAGCGCCTGCAGGAACGCTATGGCGCTGTGGTCCTCTGCGGCAACAGAAAACTCGCTGTCTCCTCGCGGGATCTGCAGACCGTTACCGCCCTGTCCGCCTATAAACTCGCCAGCGAAACAACGGCGAACACATCCGGCGGAGACGATTCCGCCGTCCCGACCTCTTGCAGCAGCCAGGACCGCGCCGGCCAACCGGTCGACGGAGTGATTCTCACCCTGATTGCACGGGATTGGGCCCCGACGGCCATCAAAATCCATGGGGCCTCAGCCGCGCACCTGCTGACTTCGGCCCTGGCCTCGGATTTTGAAATCAAGCAGAGCCCGGCGAAAAACCCGAACAAGTTCTTCTTTCCGCTCTCCTATTCGGAGCAGTGGCCGGGAATGCAAAAAGCATGATTTAGCAGCTGTGCGCGCGCCGTCGGCTGATCTTGCCCTCGGCCTGTAGGGCGCGCCGTGCGTACCGGCATGGAATGGTGCGCACGGCGCACCCTATATCGGCTCGACTCGGGCCCAAGGAAGTTTGAGTGCCTCTCCTTCCCGCTGCCCGCCCAAAAATATCCTGTCCCGGAATCTGCAGTGTCCCATTAATATGCCTGAGCGGCATGGTCCACGCCACGCCCATTGCCCCGGCACACGCCAGGCTCCTCCAAACTTTTCACGCCCCCCGGTTACCGACAAACTTTGCCATCGGCTGGGTTGTTTCCGTGTCCCCTTCAACAATTTTATTGATCAGGGCACGGCGCAGCTCCCGGTATTGCTGCCAGCTCAACTGTCCAGCAGCATAGGCTTTGCACAGATTTCGCAGTTCTTTATTCATCACCCCTCGACGCCTGATGGTTGCGCCCCGAACAGAGAAAGGGAGACGGGATGGTCCGTTATGATAACCGTCATGGCCGTGTTCCTACTCCTTTATCTCTCGCACCAGCCGGAATCCGGTCAGTTGATCGGGTACGCCCGGGTGATTTTTAACAAGGGAAACACCGCAGGCACTCATCGAATCCTTATACGAGCCGCCGCGAACCTTGATTCCGGAGGACGAATCAACATATTCCTGGACATTACCAATGAAATTCTGCAGGCCCCAGGCATTCGGCCCTCCGGTCCTGACCCCAAGAGGTCCATTCCCTTTCAGCACCGTGGAACCCTGCTGCAGAAAACAATTATAATCGGTCACAGTCCTCGAGCCGCCGGCCTCGGCGGCATGCACCCACTCTCCGTCCTTTGGAATCCGATAGGTGATTCCAGTTTTTTCGGTCAGCCATTTCGCATACGCCCGGGCATCCTGATACGACACTCCGGTAACTGGAATATCGGATTCTTCAGAAGTTTTGAGGGACGCTTTCCCGGTCGCCTTGCAGAAGACATCGTATTCCCGGTGCGAAATTTCGTACTTACCAATGGCATAAGGATTAGAGTTGCCGCCTCCAGCCGGGATAACGACCATATCCGGGCCCTTATCCTGGGCTGACACCATGTCATAACAGACAGCCCTGGCATTGACACCCAACCCCGCCAGCTCGGCGAAGCACGGCTTTCCCGGAGCCGTGGAAGAGGACGCAGCAGGTCCGGACATGGCCAGCGGGGCAAGGGCAGGGGTAGTCGTTTTTTCCAGTTTTGCAATCGTTCTGTTGTAGTTCTCCACGGCAATCTGCAGTCCCGTGGAGGCAGGATCAAGGGCCAGACCGGATTTGGCGAGTTCAACGGCTGCCATCAGGTCTTCGCGATTATCTCGGGCTCCGGCTTTCTTCTCGGCGAGGCGAAGGTAAGCGACTGCGATCAACTGTGGAGCTTCCCGGACAAGGAAGTCATCTTCAGCCGGCAATACATCTTTCAGCTGAGACAGGGTATTGCGAGCATCATCAACTTCGTTCGCCCGGGCATCGGTCCGCAACGACTGTTTAATGCCTTCAATCTCAGCCAGTTTCCGCTGAGATTGAGCGTTATGCTTAAAGGCCTTTTCGTCAGCCGCAACCAACCGCCGTTCCTTGACCATCGCCTCGCCGCCTTTCTCGTATCGATCGCACTTATCCAGCGCCTCGTTGGCCCGGGCGAACTGCTGCTCAGCCCGGAACTTCTGGGCCTGCTGCAAATAGAGGGCAGCTATTTTCTTTTTGATTTCAGGCAATTTTGCGTCCTGGCCAGCGGAGTGAAGAAAGGAGATATCGATGATCACCTTCTGCAGTCTGGCCTCCCATTCCCTGGTCATCGAGGCTGAAGCGATCAAGGCATCGGCTTCCCCATAGATGGTGGCGAGCTTTGCCTCTTGTTCCTGTTTTTTTGCCAGCTCACGCTGCTGACGCGTCTCCTGTATCGCATGGGCCAATAACTGAGAATCAGGAAGGGCTTTCGCTCCCACCTGCAGACTCCGGATCGCCTGCTCGAAGGAGCCGCTGGTACGGAGGGATTCCCCTTCGCGCAGAAACAGTTGTTCAATTTTCCTTCGGCCATCGCCGACAAAAGGATCTCCGCTCTTCTTGATTTCTATCGTATCGAGTATGGCCAAGGCCTTGTGAACACTGTTTGCAGTCGGCTGAAAAGTTTTCAATTCAGACTCGAACTGCTCATACAGCGAGACGATTTCGTCCCGGCGTTTCTTGTCCTTGAGCGCTTCCGCCTCAGCCGGCGGCTTGCCTTCTCCTTGCATCCGCGGCCCGTAACGCTCTTCCGCCAAGGTGATCTCCTCTCTTTCCTTGAGCAGATACTTTTTCATCGCCTCATCAAAATCCTGCTTCAAGGCAAGGTCGAGGGTCTCACGGGCAGCATTCCATTGATGGCGGCCCTTTGCTTCACGGGCGAGTTGGAGACACGCCTGCCCTGCTTTGGCGATGAGCCTTTGCAGCCGCACATCCCCTGGAACCAATTTCCTGATTTCACTGATCAAGGAAAAGGCCCCTTCCGGTTGGCCGTCAGCAATGGCCATGTTGGCCTTGTCAAACAGCGCCTCCACCGTGCCTTCCAGTTTTTCACGGGTCGCCGTCAATTGGTCCTGACGCGACTGGAGCGTTTCCTTGCGCAAGAGGTTAAGAGCAGCGACCTCCTTGAGCAGGTCATCCCCTGCATGCCAGTCGTGGGAATCCAGCGCTGTCTTCAGCTCTCCGTCAAGCAGGCCCAGGCCGACTTTTTCAGCTTTAGCCAGCAGCTCATGTTCCGGCTGAAGTTCCCGCAGCTTTCTCAATTCCTCCCCCATGGCGCCCAGACCCCTGACGGATTGCAGGGCATTGAGCCGGTCGCTTATTGCCGTTTCAAGCCGGACGACCTCGGATCGCACGTCTCGCTCATGCAATCGTATGGAAAGCTTATCGTTGAGTTCCTTCAACTGCGGACTCGAGTCGGAGACCTCAAGACCTGTCCTGATGAATGCCCTTGCCCTGTCAAGATCCCCTTGTTCCAGACTGTTGCCGCCTTCACGCACATAGGCATCGATCAACCTGGGATCAGTGAGTAAAGGATTTCCCGGATCGATCAAAGCAACGCTTTCCATGACATTGAACACGTTTTCTTGATCACGGGAAGGCAGTATCTTTCCTTCGCTGATCAGTTTGTCAAAGCTGTCCCTTAGTCCACTGATCAATACAGATTGTTCTGTTTTGTACTCATCGATAAGCCTGCTCAATTCTTTTACAGTCTCGACATCTTCTTTGTAAAACTCTTTGGCACCGGTTAACAGTTGTATTGATTTATGGTAGCTGTATTTCCTCGCATCAGAATCGATAATCTTTCGAGCTCGACGCGCATAGGTACTTATAACAATTGGTTTATAATCGTTCTTTAAAAATATATCCCTACTCTCCTGTACTGAATTTCTGAAATTGACGAGAGCACCTGTAAGATTTTCATCAGATTCCGATTCCAAAATAGCATTTATTTTATCCTTTATCGAATAAACAGTATATTGGTTCCATCCATTCTTTATTTGTTTGTTAAAGACAGAGACCAGAAGCAGCATCGCCAGGGTCGATCCTCCGACAATGAGCGGAAGTTTCGATTTTTCCCTGGTGATTTCCCTGAGAAAGTGCGCGGCCGATGCCATCCGGGCATCCCGTTCGAAATCGAGCCCTTTCAACAGCCCTTTCCACTGCAGTCGGTTGAGTTGTTCCAGCCGTTGGGGATGCAGCCCGTTTTTCCGGGCCAGGTCTGACCGTTCCTTGTCAAAGGGATGTTTGCCGCAAAAAAGTTCGTAGGCAATACAGGCAAGAGCAAAGATGTCGTCTCGAGGATCGGGATCCTGCCCCAAAAACATCTCCGGACTGGCATAGGCCGGCGTGAGGGCGCCGAGGGTCGCGGCGTCGAAGGTTGTCTTGTCGTCGGCCCCGACCCCTCCTGTTTGTTTCGTCTTGGCAGCCCTGGCAATGCCAAAATCGAAAATCTTAATCAAACCGGCGCGAGTGACGAACACATTGCCCGGTTTGAAATCAGAATGGACAATACCCTTGGCGTGGGCATAGGAAAGGCCGTGACACATGCCTTCGATATACGAAAGAGCCCGTTCAGGCGCTATCCCCTGGGGATTTTTCTTGATGATTTCCTTGAGCGATTCCCCGTCCAGATACTCCATGGTCATGAAGACGGTTGACCCTTCACGGTCAAAATCAAAAACCGTAACGATATTGGGATGGGCGAGGTCCTGCGCCTTCCGTGCCTCGCGCTGCAAGGCCTTCAGCGATTCCGGATGCCTTTTGAACTGCTCATTGAGGATCTTGATGGCCAGATAGGGATTGCGGTCCTGAGCTTCGACCTTTCTCCGGTCAAGAGCCCTGAACACCATGCCCATGCCGCCCTCGCCCACGAGCTCAAGCAATTCGAAACGATCCTTGATGATCGTTCCCACCTCGATCCGCTGTCCTTCCTCCGCAAGCCAGCGTTCGGGCCTGCTCCAGCTTGAACTTCTGGAGCCCGAGACGACTGCGCTTGCGGTGCCGATGCTTGTATCGACGGACTTGGAATCCGGACTACTCTCCGCAGGCGTCCCATTCACCGCGTCAGCAACATCCTGCGGGAGATCAAGTTTGACCACTGTCGCCTCGGGATCTTCGAGCCGCGGGGGCTGGACGACAGTGAGCTCATCCTGCGGGGAAGAATCCGGCGCGGGCCCGGACGCATCAAGAGGGGTACCGGATTGTTGATCCTGGTTATCGTTTTGAGAGTCAGACACGTTCCACTACCTTGACCACCACAGCGGTGACATTATCCCGCGCTCCGCGTTCAATACAGGCGTTGACCAAGCCCTGAACCATCATTGCCGGTGAATACTGGTGCTGGATGGTCGAGTAAATCGCCTCCTCATCCAATTCCTTATACAGTCCGTCGCTGCACAGCAGCAGGACATCACCATGGCACAACTCCAGGATATCCATATCCAGATACAGATCTTTGCCGGCGCCCACAGCCCTGGTGATAACATTCGCCTCGGGGTGCGATGACGCATCCTGAGGCAGGATATCTCCCCTGGCCAGCAACTCCTCGACATAGCTATGATCACGAGTCATCTGATGGAACATGCCTTGACGATACAAGTAGGCGCGACTGTCGCCGGCCCACATGACAAGGCCGTGGCGACCATAGCCAAGCAGGGCCACAACCGTGCTCCCCGCGATCTGACCGAGTCTCCGGCCAAGGGCCACCAGGGATTGGTGGGCCGCAACAATCTGGTTTTCGACATTTTCGACAAAGGTCCCGAAACTGGGATCATAAGGAACATTGCGCAGATAGTCGATAATGGTTTGACTGGCGACATCGCCTGCCCGGTGCCCGCCCATGCCATCGGCCACGGCCCACAACTGCCTGTCCATCAATTCCAGACAAGCATCCTCATTGAGGGTTCTGACACAGCCGACATGGGTGGAACTCGAAGAAATCCATTCGAAGTGGCTGCCCAAAAAACGGGTGTCAACGGGCTGGCTGCCCTGAGCCATTTTTACAGCCATCGGCTGGGTGCTTTCGTTATCCATAGCGCTCTTGTGACATTGCGGTAAAAGTGCTTCCATTCCTCCGTCCGAAAGGAAGGGATACTGAGCATGGCTTGACAGCAAACCTTTAAAATTTCGGTTCTTGCGTGTTGAAATTTTGACGATAAAAACCAATCTACCCCGACAGCCTCTTTCTGTCAAAGATTTCCAACCTGCCGTTTCTGCTTAACTTGTTCGCATTCCAGCATTGATTATCGGGAACGTATTGATTGACAATTCCCGGAATTTATGCTGGACTTTTCCGCAGGGTCGGCAAAAAAAAGAGCTCCAAGGAGAGGATCGGTCATGGGAATGCATGTCTGTAACGGTGCGATGATGATGTGCAGCTTCGGGCTGGCGCCGAGCAGCCTCGTGGTGCTGCCGGTGAACCGCGTGATGACCGGCAACCAGCCGGCCGCCAACATCATGGATCACATGCCCATGGTGAACATCCTGCCATTCGGGATGTGCTCGAGCCTGGCCAACCCGGCCGTGGCAGCCGCAACGGCATCGGCGTTGGGGGTCCTTACGCCCATGCCGTGCATCCCCAACACCGTCACCCCCTGGGCTCCCGGCTCACCAACGGTCCTCGTGGCCAACATGCCGGCGCTTAACGACAGCTCGAAGCTCATGTGCATGTGGGCAGGCGTGATCAGCATCACCGTGCCCGGGCAGTTCACTGAAATGGTGCCATGACGCACGGGGGGGAAAGGACCGATCTTTAAAAGGTTATCCCGCTGCCGTGGCCGGATTCAAGGACTTCCGCTGCAAGGTCCCTTGTTCCAGCGAGTATTCGATCAGTTCGGACGCGTCTTCCTTTTCTGCGATGTTCCCTGCAAGATATCGGTTCACCGGCCCGAAAAATTCTCGGAGCTGCTCCTGGTCGCAGGTCGGGAGAAAGTCATTGAAAACCCGGGGATCGTAGAATCGAAGGAGAGCCGTCTCGCCGTCCGGCAGACGTACCCGCATCATATTCCGAAAGTGTTTCCGCAGTTCTATAAAAGGGATCTCCTCCGGAACCATGAAAAAGACCCCCCCATGTTTCCCCTGCCCCTCCCCTAACACCCAGCCGGCAAAGGGGTCCTCTGCTGCCAGCCGAACAAGGTAGGGCGCCGTCTCCGCAAGTTCCGGATCATCCACACCCCGAATGAGGCAGACATGGAGAGGCTGGTGTTCCTCGATCATGTCGAGCAAATCCGGGACCGAGGCGCCATCCAGGATAGCGTAAGCATGAGCCCGTTCATCACTAAAGAGATACTTACGCAAAAGGACGTTCTTCTTTTCCATAATTTTGTCGTTTTGAATTTCAGCCGGTCAGGCGTTGGAATGTCGAACGGCCCCTCAGCCCTTGCTTTTGATGCCGCACAAAGGCGCACCATCTTGTGCCGCATCGGCGAACTCTTGAGCTTGCGGATGCGTGTATTTTTTCATTTTGGAGGAGCCCGGCTTGATCTTTTTTTCTTTGACACCGCGGCCCTCCGGCGCCTGTTCCACCTTGCCGGGTTTAGCATCGGGCGGCATGATTGCCTCTTTGGGACCATCGGGATTTGACGGGGCCGCCGGATTGCATCCAGCCCCGGTACCGGCGGCGCCGCCGCTGTTGATAGTAACCAAAGCTCCGGATATGGAAATCCCGGACGCGCCGATATCGATGAAACTGCCGCCGGCTTTGAGGGAAATCTGCGCGCCCGCCTCAATAATCACGCGAAAGCCGCCCTTGACATGGATGGCGGAATCGCCATTCATGCCGATATTGTTGGTCGCCTGCAGGTAGATGTTCGATCCGCTGTCGACATTGGTTGACTTTGCCTTGAGCATGAAGTCGCCGCATGTCAGGTTGTCACCCCCTGTGATCTTGGCCACTCGATCCCCGCCGACGGCAGTATTGTAATCGCCGCCCACATTTTCGAGGTAGTCTTCCTTTACGATCTGGTTTTTGGACTTCTTCACCAGGGCAAACTGGTCCGTCTCCACCGTGAGGTGCCGTTCGTTACCGATATATTCCTTCCGGTCGTTTTTAACCCGAAGGTCAAAATCCTTTTCGCCATGGATAAAAATCTGTTCCGAGCCCTTTTTGTCCTCAAAGCGGAGCTCGTTAAAGCCGCCGCCGCCCTTGGAACTGTTGCTCTTGATCGTGGTCTTGGTCTTTTCGTCCGGCAGGGGGTACGGCGGCATATTGGTGCCGTGGTAGACACTGCCGATGATGATGGGCCGGTCCGGGTCGCCTTCCAGAAAATCAACGATCACCTCCTGGCCGATGCGCGGGATATGCATGGCTCCCCAACAGTTACCGGCCCAGACCTGACCGACCCGCATCCAGCACGAGCTGTTCTCATTGGCCTTGCTCTCCCTGTCCCAATGGAACTGCACCTTGACCCGGCCGAATTTATCGGTATGAATTTCCTCGCCCGCCGGTCCGACGACAATGGCGGTCTGCACCCCCTCTACCACGGGTTTCGGGGTTAGCCGGGGAGGACTGAAGGGAGTGTCAAACGGGATGCAGGTAAAGGCGTTGGTGTAACTGTTCACGCCTCCATCGCCCGAGCCGAAACCTTGCTGCTGGGCAGAATGATTGACGGCGATCAGCAGATATTTTTTATTGTTCATCTCCTCGCGGAAATAATCTTCCAGGGTAAAACTGTAGCCGCTGGCAAAGCTCCGCACGTCGCTGGCCCCGGTGATCGAGGCAATCCTCGCCTCCTGCTCCTGAATCCGCACCCTGGCAAGGCTGTCCCCTCCCGCCCGCTTATCGTAGAGGCCGGGGTAATCATAGACCTCCTTCTCCCCTGGTCCCAGATTCTGCGTGCTCTCCATCTCCACCAGCAGATTGGTGGCTGGTGTCTCGAAATTATAGTCGTTCAGACTGTACTTGCCGACCCTGATCTCATTTCTCAACTCCAGGGTCTTGATCATATCTTCTTCAAGATTACCCCTACCCACAGTGCTGTGCTGATAGCGGACTTTTTCGTGGTGCGGACAGGGCGAATAGGCGTTGTTCGCATCCGCCAGCACCAGCGTGTGCTTACCGTTCTCATGGCTGAAATAATACGAGATCCCCTCTTCCTCCATCAGACGGCTGATGAAACTGAAATCCGTCTCCCTGTACTGGACGCAGTAGGTACGGGGGGAATAGGTAGCATTGAGCTTTTTGGTGAAGTCGCTGAGGCCTTTTTCGGTAAATATCTGCTCGATGATATCAACCGCCGATTTCCCCTGGAAGATGCGCAGATCCGCGGTTTTGGTCAGCAACCACAGCCAGGGAACGATGGTGGCCGTGTACTGGGAGAAAACTTCGCCGCTCCCCTCGGCCTCGACATTGCCGCTGCTCTGGGAAAAAGAGGCGACAAGGCCGTTGAAGAAGCGCTCCTCGCCGTTTCCCAGCAGGATGGAAACCGTGACATTGCCGCCAATGATTTTTTTGAAGTCAATGCTGTGATTATGAGACAGGAGGGAGAGTTCAAAATGAAAGAGACGGGAAATCTCTTCAGACCCCCGGAAGGCGGTGATGAGCAGTTCATCGTCGCCCAAGGGGGTTGCAATCCTGATCGGCCTGTGTTCCTGGGTATAGGGCATGGCGGTCATCCTTTAGATGAAGGAAAGGTTATGCGGGCCAACACAATCCTGCTGTAAACTGTTCGGGTTGATGAGACTGTAGCCAATTAGACTGTAGGACCAATCCGCGCATTGGGGTCATTTCGACCAAGGGAGACATCTTAAATTCCGCTATTTCCGCCGGTTCACAGAAACCATCAAGCAGATTCAGTCCCGGTTCCGGCAGGGTGAGATTTTCTGCCCGCATTGCATCCGATGTCAGGCGGGCTTGATCCCCTTACCAATTTTCAGCGGATCGAGATATCGCGCGTCCGGCGCCAGTGGGTGTGGCAGACCGTGCTTGAACGGATCGGCGGACAGAGGCCCGGCGGAGCAGAAATATCCCGGCCCCCCGGCTCCGTCAGGGGCGTCCGGGTGGATCTTTTGACCGTCCGGGTTGCGCCACAGGCTGTTTGTGGGATCGTCATTGGCGGCCTGTTGGGATGCCTGATTCTCAGTGTCGGGAAATTTACTGGGATCAGGACCATGGAAATATCGATCGATACTGACCCAACCCGACAACATGCCGGAGGTATATCGAGGATTCGGAAGACCAGTGAACGGTGGCGGAGTATAGGGATATTTTTTCCATTTGATCCATGCGAAGGACTGGTCTTCGACAAGTGTTCCATCTTTTCTCCGAACGATTCGATCCTGCCCGCCTTCCACCGTGTACCAGAACGGCACGTCCAGGGTACTCCAATGCTGATCCGTTGGCGGGCCGATAACCACGCCCCATGAGACGCCCACATGCATACCCTTCCAGAAGCAAATGTCACCGACTTCCGGAACGTTGTCAGGCCGGGAATCCACCCAGGCGTACGACTTGTTCAGTTCCTTTAAACAGTCTTTAGCACCCCAAGCCCCAAGCTTGGGGGGCATCCCCATCAATTGGCAAAATCTTATCGTGAAATCTTTACAGGAAGTCTCCCGGGAGCCCGCTTTCCATTGGGCTATATAATAGGAGTGCGGCTGATTTGCGAAGGCTGTGAACCCGTCCTGTAAAAGATCGGATCGCTTCTCTCCCGTATCGCCAGGAAAGTTGTCCTCCAGCCACTTTTTCGCCTTTGCGCGCTCTGGTGTCATAGCTTCAAATGATACGTGATAGGAAATATGCTCTTTTAAAGCCTCTAAAGGCTTACCGATATCCCAAAAGGTTAATCTATTAAAAATCCCGGAGAAAATCGACAGCTGCGACAAGCCGTATTTCAGTCGCCATTACCCCATACACAAACAGCCCGCCCCCCGATCAGTCGGATCCCGGTCCTTTTCACCTCCAGGGACCGGAGAGGCGAGTCAACGGGTCGGCGATGGACTGCAATCTCGCCAGCCGGATAATGTCCTGATTCCGGAAGGAGAGAAGCGGCATGATGCCCCGGTCAAGGATGGCGTCCGCGGCCCGTTCGGTGAGCAGCGCCTCGGCGCAGGGCAGAGCGGTCGCCTCGCCCTCATGCCGGAACACATGCAGAGGGAGTCCGTCGATGGAGAAAACAGGCTGGTCAAAGAGCCGCCAGCCGTTACGGCTAAAGGATGCGCCCAGCACCAGGGCTACGGCCAGGGCCGGGTTTCCCCAGAGATAGTGTCCATGCCGCGGCGGCGAAACCATTTCCTCGAAGGAAAAGCTGTCAATGGGATCGGTTTTCTCCCCATAAGGCAGGCGCAGGAGAAAACGGGGCAGCCCTAAACCGAGGAAGCTCGCCGCCGGCAGGGACCGAAGGGCTGCCCAATCCGCAGTTTCGCCGCCGGATAACGGCTGCCAGTCATCCGGATCCGGCGTGGCGGCCAGCGACGTACAACCCAGAAGGGTATCGTTGGCTGCGGCCACAAAGGGAGCACCGGCAACCCGGGCAATGTTCGCCATCCGGCCCAGAATCCCGAGATCATCAGCCGCCGCCCCAAAACTGTAGAGCCCCGCCAGCAGGGACCACGGCGAACCGCCGAAGGTCTGCACGCCCTGCTCCACCAGCAGCCGATACAGGCCCGACGCCTGAAGATCGTCGCCGGCCATAAAATCGGCGGCCAACTCCTGCCGACTGATATCGAGGAGATAGACTTTAAGAGAAGCATCGGTTTTCAGACGCGAGATCAAGAACCACAGCCCTTGCCAGGCCGCCTCCATCGCCTGAAAATCAGGGTGATGGAGAATGCGCCGCATCAACTCCTCGGTGGCGGCATCCATTGACCTCACCATTTCGTCCTGGTCCGGGTGGGCCGCTGACACCAGATGCGGACTGACCAGCCGGCGCAGAAAGAAATCCCACTCGGAAATCGGCTGCCCGCTGGCGACCGAGGAGGTCCGGCCGTCATCCTGCTCAAGGATCTGGTCGAGCAGACTGGCCCCTCCCTGATCGCCCAACGCAGCCCGGACGACTTCGGCCGAGGTTGCGGAACCGGCCTGCGGCGATGACGGCACGGCGGATGTCGAGGTCCGGTCCATGCCCGCAAAGGAGGCGGGATCGAGCAGGATCTTGCGGCTCTCCCGCATCGCCTGGAAGACCTCAAGGTCTCTGAAAAGCCGATCCGGGTGAAAATCATCCAACCCGGCGAAGGAAATCCTGACCGGTGGGGCCTGGTCCCCCAACACGTCAAGACTGATCTCCACCCCGAGCTTGGCCATCACTGCATCGCAACAATCACGGTCCACAAAAACCGGCTGCTGGGTGGCGAGCTCTCGGCCCGTCCTCACCATGCCGCGACTGCCCCTGCCGCTGAAATCGCCAAGAACAGCGATCCGGAAAACGTCTGCCTGCTCCCGACCATCCGGCGTCTCTTCCATGGAAGAGACCAGATTGAAACCGATTTCCCCAAATGAGATTGGCTTGGGCATATTTTCCTCTCCTCCTGTTTGTTTCCCGCTCGGGCGACGTCCCGGACCGGACGCTATGCTGCTTCCTGTTTCACGGCGACCACCAGGTGCCCCGCGACCGGCTGCTTGGCCTCCTGCCGCAAAACCACCGAAGAAATCAACCGGGGCCGCAGCCCGGCCACGTCAAGGGCCTCCTCGACATACGACCGGCCGTGGGCGTAACGGCCGTGCTGGTTGAGGTGCGCACCGGCCGCCTCCTCGCCCGCATCCTCCAGGGTGAAAGCAAACAGGCCGCCCAGCCGCAAGGCCTTGGCGGCGGAGCGGAACACAGGAGCCAGTTCGCCGAAATAGCACAGGGTATCGGCCGAGACGATGAGATCAAAAGCCTGGTTTCGACTGCCGAGAAAAGCAGCCAGCTCGGCCTGGACGAGTTCATCGTAGTCTTGTTTCGCCTCGGCCAGCGCCAGCATGCGGGCCGACAGGTCAACCCCGAGCAAACGCTTTGCATATGGCTTCAAAAGCGGTGCGCACAGACCGGTGCCGCAGCCCGCGTCCAGAATATCAAGTGTCGCGGCCGGTGAGGGGAGTACCCCGGCGAGGGCCTCACCGAGCAGGGCCGGGGCGCGATACTCAAGTTCGGCCAGATGCGACTCAAAATTGTCCGCCAGGTCATCGAAGATCTGCTGGACATAGGCATCCGGGGCGCGGGACGGGGCGTCGGCCCCGAGACAGGCGCTCCGCAGATAGGAAATCACCGGATTGCCCGGATCCTCGCGCAGCCATTCGTCAAACACGGCAACCGCCTCCTGCTGACGGCCCGCAACAATGAAGGCCCTGGCCAGCCCCTGGTGCGACCCGACATATCCCGGTTTGGCGACAATGGCCTTCCGGTAGGCATCAATGGCACCGTCAACATCTCCTGAACGGCGCAGGGCATTCCCCAGATTGCAGAAAAAATCGCCCGACTCAGGAACTAACTCGACAGCCCGGCGATAGGCGGCCAGGGCTTCATCCACAGCACCCCGCGCCATCAGAATCACCCCCAGGTTGTTATGGGCCGGCCCATGCTCGGGGTGCAGGGCGATCGCCCGCCGATAGCACTCTTCCGCTGCCCCGGGATCGCCGAGCCCCTCCCGCACATTGCCCAGGTTATTGAAGGCATCGGCGTTGTGCGGGGCAAGCTCGATGATCCGCTCGATCCGCGCCGCCGCCTCGGCGAACCGTTTCTGCTGGTGGCAGAGCAACCCATGAAAATGCAGGGCGTTGAGATTGTCCGGGGCCGCCTCCAGCACCCGTCCGTAAAGCATCTCGGCCTCGGCCGGCAAACCATTGCGGTGCAGTTGCAGGGCCAAAGGCAGGGCTTCTTCGAGGCTCAGTGTAATGTTGTTGTTCATCATGACTTACGTTCTTGTGTCGCCGAAACGCTGTTGGAGTGCTTGTGTACCGCCTCGGAAAAGGATCGGAACAAATTCCACGGACAAGGCCAAAAGCTAACTGACCGTAAAGGTAAAGCCGTCGCCATCGAGGCCGACCTTGATCTCGTTGATCTGCTCGCCGACCGCCATCCGGCCCAAAAGCTCCTTGCTCATTTCCGGCATGAGGGTGTTGGTCAGGATATTGTCGATGTTTCTGGCGCCGCTGTCCACCTCGGTGCAGCGACTGGCCACGGCATCGACGATCTCATCGCCAAAAACAAAGGCAGTCCGGCGATTCTCCAGCATTCGCTTGGCAACCTTATTGAGCTTCAACCGGACGATGCGCTTGAGGTTCTGATCGGTCAGCGGGAAATAGGGAACAACCTTCAGACGGCCGAGAAAGGCGGGCTTAAAGTGGCTGGTCAACTCCGGCCGCAGCATCTCGGCCAGACCCTCCGGCGAGGGCATGGTTTCCTCGTCGGCGCAGGCCTTCATGATGGTATTGGTGCCCAGGTTGCTGGTCAGGATGATCAGGGTGTTCTTGAAATCGATCTTGCGGCCCTCGCCGTCCTCCATGAGCCCCTTGTCAAAGACCTGAAAGAAGAGCTCCATGACGTCCGGGTGAGCCTTTTCCACCTCATCGAGCAGGACAACGCTGTAGGGCCGTTTACGCACCGCCTCGGTGAGCACGCCGCCCTCGCCATATCCGACATAACCGGGCGGCGAGCCCTTGAGGGAAGAGACTGTATGGGCCTCCTGATATTCGCTCATGTTGATGGAAATCAGGTTCTGCTCTCCGCCGTACAGCAGGTCGGAAATGGCAATGGCGGTCTCGGTCTTGCCGACGCCGCTGGTGCCGACAAACATGAACACGCCGGTGGGTTTGGAGGGGTCCTCAATACCGGCGTGGGCGGTCTGCACCATCTGGGCAATGGCTCTCAGGGCGTAGTCCTGGCCGATAATCCTCTCCCCGAGCAGCTTCTCCATCTGCAGCACGGTCTGGATCTCGTCGGTCATCATCCGGCCGGTGGGGATACCGGTCCAGCCGGAGATGACATCCGAGATGGTGGCGGAATCCACTTCAACGGTGACCAGGGGATCATCGCCCTGCACCCTGGCCAGCTCCTGCTCCATTTCCTTCAGGCTGATGCTCTTGGCCGCCAACTCGGGATCTTCAGGGTTCTGACCGTGCAGTTCATTGATCTCCCGGCGGGCCTCGATGATCCGGTTGGCCGCTTCCATCTCCATTCCCCACTTGGCGTTCAAGGCAGCCAGCCGATTGAGGGTCTCTTCTTTTCGGGCAGCCAATCCCGCCATTCGCTCCCGGTGATCCCGACCCATCCGGGTCTCTTTTTCAAGCAGGGCTATTTCCCGGGTGATCTGATCGATCAGCCGGGTCGCATCCTCAACGGCCGAGGGTGAGGTGGTCAAGCCGATGGCCACTCGGGCGCAGGCGGTATCAAGGACGCTCACCGACTTGTCCGGCAGTTGCCGGGCCGGCAGATACCGATGCGACAGGCGTACCGAATCGATCAGGGCCTCGTCGGTGATCATCACCTGATGATGCTTCTCCAGAAACGGCGCAACGGCCCGCATCATCATCACGGCCTTGGCTTCATCCGGCTCCTCGACCTTGACCACCTGGAAACGGCGGGCCAGGGCAGCGTCTTTTTCAAAATATTTTTTGTACTCCGCCCAGGTGGTGGCGGCGATGGTCCGCAGCTCACCCCGAGCCAGGGCCGGTTTCAAAAGATTGGCGGCATCGCCGGCGCCGGTACCGCCGGCCCCGATCAGGGTATGCGCCTCGTCGATAAAGAGAATGATCGGCATTGGCGAGGATTTCACCTCCTCGATCACCGATTTCAGCCGATCTTCGAATTCCCCCTTAATACCCGCGCCGGCCTGCAGCAGGCCGAGGTCCAGGGTATGGATCACCACGTTGCGGAGCGGCGGCGGCACATCGCCCTCGACGATCCGCAGAGCGAAACCCTCCACCACCGCGGTTTTGCCCACCCCGGCCTCGCCGGTGAGGATGGGGTTGTTCTGACGGCGGCGAATGAGGATGTCCACCATCTGCCGAATCTCGAAATCCCGTCCCAGGACCGGATCGATCTGCCCCTGCTTGGCCTTGTCGGTCAGGTTGATGGTGTAGGTGGCCAAGGCGTTCCCCTTGCCGGAAGCCCCGGCGCGGGGGGCTGTCCCTGGTTCGCCCGGGGCGGCTGGCGCGCTTACCGCCTCGCTGGAACCGTTGGTGAGCTCCTGGAAAGAGGCGCGCAGGGTCTCCAGCGAGATCTTTTTAAAGAGCGGCGAAGTGGAGAGCAGCAGGCGGGCCGTCTCCTCGTTGTCCAGCAGGGCCAGGACGATATGGCCGGACCGGATCGAAGCGGTCTGGAAATCAACCGAAGCAACCAGCCAGGCATCCTTGATCATCTTCGGGATATGGGGCGACAGGGCCGGAGTCCGGGCATTGCCGGTCTTGAATCTCTCCATGGCCCGGGTGAGATCGGCCAGCAGATGGGAATCGTTGATCTCGAAATAGCGGAGGATCTTGTGAAGATCCAGGTCGGAAAGATCGAGGAGCTTGACGAAAAAGTGTTCCAGGTCGACTTCGTAATGGGTTTGCGACAGGCAGAGGCCGGCAGCCGATTCCAGGGCGCTCCGGCAGGGCGGGTTAAGCTTTCCGAGCAACGACTTCAGGTTCGATCCGGCCATGGCGATTCTCCTTCTCCGTTATATTTTTATCACAAGGCATCTGCTTCGCAAAAGGTGACTTCCTTATCTTCCCAGTGAGTCGATCCCGGACTTTTCAGCCAGGTTGACCAGCCGAGCCGGGGGGAGTCCGGTCCCGGCCGACCGACAATGCAGGGAGGGACCTCACGGCCTTGCAGGACAAGCGTGATTTCAAATTCATACTCAATGCCGACCATGTACCGGACCAATGAAAAAGTTGGGCCGTGCATGTCGCCTGACGGCAGGAGGCGGCTAAAGGCGTTGAAATTCATAGGTCCGAGGCGAAGGCGAAATTTGGTCTGACACTCCCAGGCCCCCTGGCCCATCATCGTATTCAGCCCCAGACTGCTGTTGGCCCTGCCGAGCCGGGTCAGGTCGGCATCGTCAAGGGGTATGAGCCGCTGGATACATTGTTCGATCTCCACATTGGTGCCGGAAAAATGGGCGATCGTGGCGCAAATCGACGAACCGGACGGCATCATCCGGGAAAGCAGGCCGTTGTAGAAAGAAAGTGATTCCTCCGCAAAGCCGATTCTTCCGGCCAGACCGGGGGTGCCAAGGCCGCAGAGACTGAGCAGATAGCCGGAAAGCTTGTCCTTGGCGCCGGGCAGGAAATTGACCGCAAAGCGTTGCTTCTTCCAGGCCAGGTAAAAAAGCGAAATCAGGCGGTGGTGAAAAATGTTGAGAAACGAGACCAGGGAATAATCCTTGCGCCGAACGCGGTTGACCGCCAGCTCGTCGTACCAGTAAGGGAGAAGCCCGGAGGGGCCGATCAGCCCCATGAACGTAACTTCCATGGCTGCCGGCTGATCATCCGCACCCGGGGTGAGATCGCCGATGTCACTGGCCGGAAAATCAAGGCCCGGGCGGACGGAAAAACGCACGGCCTCCTTTCCCGGATCAAGGGTGGTTCCCAGTTTTTGTTTTTCCGGTGACAGGGTTTCCAGTAAATGAACGGCACTGAAAAAGGAGTAGCGGTACCACTCCTCAAAAAGCCGCTGCTCTACAGAAGAACCCGGTCGCCGCTTCTCGGTGGCCATTGCTTCAACACCTCTTTTCCCTGCACGGTTTTCACCACCAACTGGCTGAACGAATTCACCGACACATACTGAGCAAGAAATCTTTCCAGGATGCTGGCGAACAGATACAGGCCGGCCCCTATGAATTTTTCCTCATCAAGTTCAACGGTTACCAAAACGCCACGACAAAATGACTGACCAAGCCGCCGGGTGACGTGCTGAGCGCCGATGGCAACGATCCCGTTGATCTGCTGTTGAGTAGTGGAAGAATTTTCATAATCGTACAGGCGGAGGATTTCCTTCAAGGCGTCAACGCCCCCCTGGACAATGGACATGTAGTTGAGGGAGAGATGGGAAATCAGCCGCCACTGTAGGCCGCCGCCGAGTTCCGGTCTTCGGGACGCCGACGGCTTCATCAGGCATGTGATCGCCGCCACCGGCGCCGCCTGTTCCAAATCGAAATCGCCGTTCGAATTGCCAAAGGGCAGACGCGCCGGCAGATCCCTGTTGGTGCAGGTGACATGAGCGGTGAGGATCTCGGCGTCGGGGTCGGTGGGCGCAAAACCCAGATCGACAAAAGACAGGAACATTTCGGTGCCATGATCGCCCTTTTTGCCGGAGGGGCGGCGGTTGGCATGCCAAAACACCTGACGCTTGAGGTTTTCAGCCTCGGCAAGGTGATGACGGATGGAATAGAAGGGCTTCACCTCCACTGTTTCAACCGTACCGCTCTCATTGGCCGACGACACCCGGTCCAGGGAAAAAATCTCCATGACCTCCTGGCGCCGTACATCGGGAATCACCCGGTACTCCGGCCGGGTGTGCTCAATCCGGATCGGCTCGGCAATGCGACTAAACAGGTTGACCACCGGCGCGGCGTTCAGGACAAAGGTCTGCCGGTCGATGCCGATCTTCGTCTTGGGCAGTTTATTCAGGAAAATCCGCAGGGTGAGCGCACTCTGCCAATGCAGGTGACGGAGCCGCTCCAGGCCGCGAAGATCGAAAAAGAGAAATTTTTCAGGCATGCAGAAGTATTCGAGCAGCAGACGATACCCAGGAAAAGATCGGCTGGTGAACGGCATCAGGGCCTCGTCATCCTCGAAACCCACCGGTCGAATGGCATCCGGACCCAACTGCACCACTTCCCGCTTGCCTCGCTCGTTGACCCCTTCAAGTTCGATGCCGATCGCATTGTTGAGCAACAATTCATGCAACCGGTACATGTAATGGGACTGACCGTTGAGGAAAAATCGCAGACGCTCCCACAATATCTCGGAAACGGGGATATTGTTGAAACTTGCGAGTTCGATGTTCAGATACAGCAGCGCCTCGTCATCCCTGGAATGATCGGGTTCCCGAAAAGCGGCGTCAATCACCTCCACCGGCCAGATATGAACCGGCGTGCAGGTCCGGAAGGAGCAGCGGGTTCCGTCGACCGGATGCGAAAAAAGGGCTGTCTTGGCGCAGAGTTCATAGCCCCCTTCCGCAATGTTCTGCTTGATCGGGGCGAACTGCGCCACGGTCATGGAGGGAATGGGCGCCACGTAATGGGGGTAGATGATATTGAGCAGGGACTGGGTGATTTCGGGAAAATCATCGTCGATTTTCTTATGGATGCGACCGCTTAAAAAGGCGAAGGCCTCTATCATCCGCTCGACATGCAAATCCGCGGCCCGGTCCTTCTCGAGCAGGAGCCGACCGGCGATCTTAGGATATTTGCGGGCGAACTCCTGTCCCATCTCCCGGACATAGGTCAATTCCTGTTCATAATATTTGAGCAACGCGTCTTCCATGATCCTTACCGAGAAATGAGGTATTCTCCCCTGTTGGGGTCAAGCTGGATATCGAACGCCACCGGTTCGGCAAAGGGCTCAACCACCATGGTGCCGACGATACGGAAAAAAAGTTCCCGCCGCTCGCGGCCCGCATCGATCTGGACGACGACGTTTTTCAGGCGCGGCTCGAAAAGAGCCAGGGATTGGGCAATCTCCCGGCGCAGATTCTGAATCACGGCAGGATTGTTGGGATTTTCCGCTGTATAATCACGCAGTCCGTAGGTATACAGGGAGCGGTTCAATTCACCGTAGGCAGCGGGCGGCTCCAGGATATTTCGCCGTGTATTGAGCAGATTCTCAAGATCACGAAGGAGCGATCTCTCGATTTGCCTCATGCTGACGCCCCGGGAAAGGGGCACCTCCGTGTTCACCTCAGGCTCGTCGTCGATCAGCCTGTCGAGAATGGATGCCTGGAGATTTTCCTGCCGTTCCCTCATCGTTCCCCTTTATATCGATGATCCAGCCCCTCCTTCGTTCCTGAAGCAAGGGGGCCTGGTACAGCTGGCGTACCAACCGTACCAGGCAGCGATCCTTTTCTGTTATTTCGACAGGTTTTTCTTGATGTCATAGGTAAAGCCAACCTGGCCGGCCGGGCTGCCGTCGGCCTTCTGGGCGGTGTACTCGACCTTGACCTCGGCGAAATTGATCGAGATATTCTCGGTCAGCCGGTCCTCGCCGCCGGAGCCGCCGGTGGAAACCGAGGAAACCAGACAATCGGTCAAGGTTATTTTAAGAAACTCGACAGGACTTTTACCGCCGGCCTTACGCACGGTCAGCAAGGCCGACTTGATGTGCTGGCCGGTGGCGCAGGCGCTCATCAAAGCCGTGGAACCGATATCTATCCATTTGGTGACACTGATATCCTGGAAATTGGCCTTGCCGGAACCGCCACCGCCGCCCATATGCGAGCTGCCCGAATTAGACACTCCCCAACTCCAGGCAAGCACGTCGATCTCGTCCTTATGTTTATCATCATATGCCTCTCCCTTGATTCCATCTAATTTCAAGAACATGTCAACAGCCATTGCGAATCCTCCTTTGTATCATGTTTGAACAATCAAAGGGGCTTTGCCATCCACCCCGTCCCAATGCTTCCTTCATGCCCGACACAACGCCTCTTTCTTCTCCATGAACCAGCGTGAAAATCATCCCGAGCTTACGCCGCGGGGGGCGGCAGGTTGGCCACCAGCCGCAGGGAAACCGCCAGTTCGTCGAGCTGGAAATGCGGCTTCAAGAATGCAACCGCACGATACGCCCCGGGTTTCCCGGGGATTTCAGAGACATCGATTCGTGCTTCCCGCAGGGGATACTTTGCCTTCATCTCCTGACCGGCGTTGTCATCCAGCAAAACGTAGTTGCCGATCCAGCGATTCAGAAAATCCTGGGCATTCTGGGCAGTCATGAAACTGCCGATCTTGTCACGCATCATCGACTTCAGATAATGGGCAAAACGGGAAGTCGCCATGATATACTGCAGCTGAGAGGAAAGACGGGCGTTGGCCGTGGCGGCATCGCTGTCATACACCTTGGCCTTGTTGCACGACTGGGTGCTGAAGAAAGCCGCATAGTCGGTGCCCTTGCAGTGCACCAGGGGTATGAAGCCCAGATCGGCGAATTCCTTCTCCCGCCGGTCGGTAATGGCGATTTCCGTGGGGCACTTAAGTGCGACATCGCCCTCGTCGGTCTGAAAATTGTGGACAGGCAATCCCTCCACCAGACCGCCGCCCTCGACGCCACGGATGGCGGCGCACCAGCTGTATTTGGCAAAGGCATCGGTAATGCGGCTGCCAAGTGCATAGGCAGCGTTGCCCCAGAGGTAGCTGCTGTGATCCTTGCCGTCAACATCCTCCTCGAAATTGAAAGATTCGGTGGGTACGTTTTTCTGTCCGTAGGGCAACCGCATCAGGATACGGGGCAGAGCCAAAGCGACGTATTTTGCGTCATCGGTATCCCGGAAAGAACGCCACTTGGCGTAATCGGCGCCCTGGAAGATCTTGGCCAGATCCCGTGGTCCCCCAAGTTCAGTGAAGCTTTCCCAGTTAAACAGTTGCGGAGAAGCCGCGGCAATAAACGGGGCATGGGACGCTGCCGCCACTTGCGAAATCTTTTCCAGCAGAGCGATATCCTGCGGGTGATTTGAAAACTCGTAATCACCAATCAAGGTCCCGTAGGAAGCCCCGCCAAAGGTGCCGAACTCTTCTTCGTATATCTGCTTGAAGAGGGCTGACTGGTCGAACTCGCTCGCCTTTTCCATGTCCTTAAGCAGATCTTTTTTGGAAACGTTAAGGACCCTGATCTTCAAACGTTGTCCGGTTTCAGTCTTGTTGACCAAATACTGAAGACCCCGCCATGATCCTTCAAGTTTCTGAAAAGACTCATGATGCATGATCTCGTTCAACTGACTTGATATCAGTTGGTCGAGCTGACTGATCCGGGTGTTGATCATGGCCTCCATGTCCTTGGAGACAACCATCGCCCCTTCCATAATCTGGCCGACAAACTCACCGATCAGGTCCTTAGCCCATGCCTTCTGACTCTCCTCGCGGGCCAGCCGGCCTTCATCGATTATCTGATCGAGCAGACTCTTTGACTCCGTAACGGCTTCGGCCGCCTGTGCTGCCTGGCTCTGTTGCGTGTTTTCATTCATATGATAGCCTCTCCGTTATTCTTGTTTATCAGCGACCGCAGAGTCGACACCGGCTTCCTTGCCTAATTTCTCAAGCGTCTCCGTGCTGCTGATCACCTCTTTCAACAGCTCCTCAAGTTTATCGTTGCCATCCAGTTTATTGAGCAGATCGGAAAGTTTTTTTCTGGCTTCAGCAAGCTTACGCAGCGGTGCGACCTGGGCCGCAACTCGTTCCGGATGAAAATCCTCGAGCGAATTAAAACGTAACTCAACCCCCAGCTTGGTGTTGTCATCAGTGAGTTTGTTGTCAACTTTATAGGCCAATCTCGGCTTCATCCCGGCAAGCACGGTGTTAAAGTTGTCGCGATCGATCTCGATGAACTTTCTGTCCTTCAACTTCGGCAGCGGTTCGTCCGGATTACCCGACAAATCGCCCAGCACCCCGACAACAAAAGGGATTTCTTTCATCTGAATGGAGTCCCCGACCTCAACATCATAGGTGATCTGCACTCGAGGAGACCGTACTCTGTCAAGTGTATGCTGCAAACTTTCTTTCGCCATCTATCATCCTCCTGTTGAAGTGAAAATATCCTCGTTTCGGCGACGGATATCAAACGAGACAGTATTTGTAGATTAAGTTAACTCTTATATTTTATGGCTTTGGTAATATCCGTGGTACAGATTTTCTGCAGTATATCCTGCGCCCGGCTACGATCCTCATCCGAGACCCCATCAACAATCAGGCACCGGTACAGGATATCCAGCACCTCTGCGATCCAGATGGGCGATTCCCAGCGACTCAATTGCAGTTCCTCCATCTGGGCGAAAAGTTGCTCGGCGACCGGACGTGCAATGTCAGCCCGGTTGGCCTGGAGGCAAAGCTTGGCGATAAGAATGTGGTAATTCGCTCGCTCCCGTGCCGACTGAGCGCTGCATGCCGCGCCAAGCAGCGACTCGACGGCGGCATCGATACCGGAGGTTTTCAATTTCGCCTGCGCCTCCTGCCAGCGGGCCTCCTCCAAGCCGCCCGATCCCAGCAATCGGTTGACGCCTGTTCCTCCGGCTATCGGAGGGGACAGCGCCATGCTCCCAGGTAGTTGAGGGGTATCAATCCGCCCCTCCGCCGAGGCGGGTACGCTTTCCAGAAATGCATTGCCGCCGGTTTCCGCCTGATCCGGGCGTTCCACCTCGGGATCGGGTTCCAGCCGTCTTTTTTCTTTCAACATCTTGGCGATCTGGCCGGCGCAATCCTCGATCGTTGCTTTAAAATCGGAGATTCTCGGGGCATCGTTGCCGAATTTTTGATCAATGACCTCGTCAAGCCGTTGAAACCTGTCCTGGCACGATTGTACCGCCTGCATGAGCTGCTCGTAAAAAGCACCACTCGAACTCTGCACGGCAGCTTCAAACGCCTCACCCGTCACTTTGCCCTCTTCAATCAGAAGGTCTCTCGCCCGCTTTTTGTTGTCATCAGCGCTCCCCCATTGATTCAGGGTGTCCACTTCCTTGCCGACCTTCACCGACTCCTGCCAATGAAACCACGAATACCCGGGACTTGTTCCCGGATCCGTGAGGGGAATATCCTTTAACAACAGGGAAAGCTTGTCATTGATAAACTCGAAAGGGCCGCAGCGGTAATCCAGATCGCCGTCTTCCGCCTCGGGATGGAGATGCTCCCAAAAATTTTCCAGAAAGCCGATCAGAATGGCAAGACCGGCCTCGACCCCCGGAAAACCTTCCGTTCGGATCAGGGCCTCAAGCAGCCAGGCCGCGATCTGCAAATCCTTGGTTTGCTGCGACAAGGCCTCGGTTGACAGCGAGATAACCGCATCCCAGTCAGCGGTTTTCAGCTCGCGGCTCCAATCACCGCGATCCAGCAGGTCATCCGCCCGACGCGCTTCCTTGATCGCATCGTAGAGTGGCGTATACCGCATGTCCGCCCCGGCGGGGTTGTCACCCGCCAAAGGAGCCAGCAATGCTTCCAGATCAATTGCTCGTTTCATCCCTCTTCTCCCGGCGCTGCCGATTGAGCCCCTTCCTGATCCGTCATCTTGAATTGGATATCCTTCCACTCAAGGATGGCGACGTCCCGGTCGCCGAAAACAAAGACCTGCTGCCCCACCCCCCTGACACAGTCTCCGCATGGCGCCGACCAGTCGGTCATCCGTCCCATTCGCACCTGTTCGTTGTCATGTTTCCAGCTCTCAGGGTAGAGCACCGGCAGAAAACCGTTCATCGACAACCCGCCCCAGGTGGTGATGGAGGCGGGAATCCACAGCAGATCAAGCAACGATTGGGGAGGCGTCACCACGATTTCCCGGATCGCTTCAAAGGGGACCCAGAGGTAACGATCATGGGCAAATACCTCCAGGGCGAAGGCCAGCACGTCATCGGTATTGCGCATCCCTGAAAACGCCGCTCCGTTGATCGTGCCGGCGACCTGGGGAATCCGCATTTCCATGGCATCAAACCGATCCTTCCCCGCGCCGTTGCGGTCGGATTGCAGCTGCTGACAGGCTTGGTAATAGTCTTCAAAATAAGTCGGCGTTGCAGGCAGGAAGGAAGGCAGGGCGCGGAAAGAGACCACCTCCAGCCGCTCGCGCTCACATTTGAGCAGATTGCTGTACAGGGGACCGGCGCCCGCCATATTCGCATCGAAATCAGCAAGCAGCTCCAGGTGGCGCTGGGCTTTATCCCACTCACCTAAAAAAAGCAGCACCTGAAACAGCAGGGTCCTGGCGGCGGTATCGTTGGGGTGATTTTTAACGGCAGCCACCAGGTTTGCCCGGGCCTCCGCAAGCCTGCCTTCCTTGATCAGATCCTTGATACTCTTCACGCAGCACCTATCCTGTTCATGATTTCCCCCAAAATCCTTGATGAAACCTACGCCTGTCACTCTTTTTCCCGATTTTCCCGCGGTCTCTCGACGCTGTCCTTGTTCGGGATTTCGTCACTCAGAGGCATGACCGCATGGCTGCACTGACTTGATACCAGTTGTGGGCAAATTCCTCGTTCGAGGTTTTGCCATCCTTGATGAGATGCAGAATCCCGGTATCTCTTGCTCCGGCAACCAGCATCCGGGGCCACTCGCCCCCGTGGATGCCGGAAAACTCCCGATCTCCGGCAGTCTGCGGGTCCAGTTCGCCGGCAGGGGAGATCTTTTTGCCCTGAAGTTGAGCGTAAAAGTCGTTAATGTCGGCAGCTCCGACCAACTGCCGGTAGAGCCCCTCAAGTTCCTGCCAAATCAATATTGCCGTGGCTCGAGAGCAGAGCCCGTCTTGCCCGGTTCCACGGCCGCAAACCGTAAACAGGGTGAAGGGGAACTGCCGGATCCCATCGGAGCTGGCGGTGATAACACCAACAACCGGATCCGCGTTTTTTTGGTGCTGGTAAATAAAATGCCAGATCCCCGGAGGCGGCATAATTTTTCCCTGAAAGCTCTCAAGCAGCCAGGTGCGCCACTGCGCGGCGCCGGCTGTCATGACAATGCTGATATAATCCTTGTAACAAGGCAACTTACCGTAGGTTTCCACGGGATGAGCCGTTTGCCGGAAAAAAATTTTTTTCAGACGGGTCAGCATCTTCTCATCTCCGCCAATCTCTTTTTTTCCCTGAATGCCGCATGCAAACAGGAGGGTGGAGAGCGCTCATCTGCCGGGCCACCGTAAGCTATCCGGCAGTGCCTGATCCCAGGAAATGGTGACCGGAACCACATAATACGGAGAAGCAACGGCTCCCTCCTGCAAGGCTCCGGCGGGATCCGAGCCCGTTTTCGGGAACAGCATATTGAGATGAAACTCACCTGTCGGGCTCCGATATTCTTTTTTTCCTTCCGTAAAAATAAAGGCAGGGAAAATGAGGTTGCCGCCGCTGATCTTGATTGCGGTCATAAGACCGGTTTCTTCGTTCTTGGCCTCCATGGAGATTTCAGGGTTTGAACCGATTTCCCAATTGATGGTGGCGGTTTTGTACTTCTGGCCGCTGAAGCGAAATCGGACGGATTTCTCCCGATCATTTTCCAGGCCGATGACGACCAGTTGGGTGAAATATTTCTGGGCGCTCAAACCTCCTTTTCCCTGGTCATCTTCCAAGGTGATCCTGACCTGATGGCTCCGAGGGCGTCCGTCCCTGTCAAAAAGAAAATTGCGCCAGGCCAGACATTTCTCAAGAAACTGTTTATCAAGTTGACTGGCCGGAAAGGCCGAATCGCCGGCCTGGGGCGGGCTGGCCTCTGTGAGATTGTATTTTTTTGCAAAGGCTTCGAGTCCGTTGCCGGGCGCAAAGAAAAAATCCTGGAGATCGCCTTTGGTTGCCGTGGCCAGTGCCAGCTTCCTGGCGTTGTTGATGATGGTATCGCCGCCGGCCCATTGGGTCCGAGTCCCAAAGGGAAATTTATTGCCCAGGCGCGCCTGCCAGGTATTGATAAAATCTCGCCAATCCTTGCCCGATCCGGCCGAAAAATCCTTCCGCAGCAGGCTCAGGGCATGGTCTTCGATTTTCGCCAGGCGCAAGGCCATGGGTTCATTCCGTCCGGCGGGATCCATGCTGATTCGTTTCTGAAAATCTCCCAGGGACTTCAAATTATCCATGGACACCTTTTCGCCCGGCCGGCTCTCCTTCAAAATCTGCAAGGATTCCCGCGAATCATCCGTCAGGCTCTCAACAACGCTGTTGAAGGTTCTCTGGGCTTCTTCCAATTGCGGTAAGAACCGGGTGGCGGCGTAGACCGTGCTGGTATTGACAATTTTCTGCTCAAGCGCGAGGGCCTCGCTCGAGGCGCTCCCCCCGGCGTTATTGATGAGGTCCCGAACCTCCTGGACATCCTTGATGGCCATGAATTCAAAAAAAGCATTCAAGGGCCAGGCGCCGGGATCGATGAAGACGCCATGCCGGGCCAGGGTCTCTTTCCGAAAAGCCTGCCAACTGCCGGTCTTCAAAATCCCGGCTGCCGGATCCACCCCAGCCAACCTCTCGGACCAGAATTTGAGGCAGTTGCTCCATGAGTTCCCCATGACCGTCCCTATTGCCGAGCGGATGTCGTCTAAGCCGGGAGTTCCGGGATGACGGGACTGAAGCCAGTCGCCGACTTTCTGCAAAACCTTGAAGCGGGAGGCAAGCCAGGCGGCGCGCACTGCCTTGGGGGTTTCCGTCCCCTTTGCCGAGGGCGCATTGGTATCCGTCGCCAGGACGACCCGCACGGCTTCCATGGCCGCTTGCTGATCAGCCTGAAGGACCGCGGTGTTGAGCAATTCGTCGGACAAGGCGAGCAGTTCCTTTTTCTGCCAACCCTTATTGCCGACCTTTTCCAGCCGGGTAGCGACCTCTTTGGCCATTTCCCCCCGTGCAGTCTGCCACTGCTGGCTCCACGATTCGAGCACGGGCAGGGGATTTTCACTTTCGGCCTGCAACCGCTCTTTCATTTCCGCGGTGAACAGCGGACCAAAGCCTGCGATCCTCAGAGCGGAATCGCGAATCAGGTACATTTCCGGATTGATGGACCCATCCGCGCCCAGGATATGGCTGTTCTGCTCCATCGCCGCACCCCATTCGCTGCCCACACCGCTTTCCAGTTGCGAACAAACCGCGGCATGGCGTTTTGCGGTGTCAGCCATCGGCGCAATCTCCGCCGAGGCGGTTTCCGCCAGACGGTCCTGCAGGGTCAGGTAATCTGTTTTGCATCTTTCCCTGAGAGCCGTTGTCCAAACCAATACCTTGCCGTCAGCTTGAGGATCGATTGCCGCAACCGCCCCTTTGAAGTTGCCGGCCAGTGCAACAAACCGCTCGTTGACCGTGGCGGTCGCTCCGCCAACGGACGGAAGGCCTGCGCCCAGCAATTCCGTATAGGTGGAATTGATCAAGGCCAGCTTGTGCTTCTGATCCTGCCACTGCATCCCATAGAAAGAATCCCAGAACCGGTAGATACTGGTTAAGGCCTGACGCACGTACAGGCCGCCGAACTCCAGATGCCGCGGACCTTTTGCCGATTTTCGGCCATAGGGATAGGCGCCGATGACCCGTTCAGCTTCGGCGCGGTCAATATCGACCCCCTTGGGGGACTTCCAGGCGACCAGATCCAGCAAAAAAGCCATGGACTGCGGATTGATAGGCTTACCGCCCAGGATTTCGATATACTGGAGCAGCATTTTGTACAATCGCTCTTTTTCATCGATGGTGGTCACGCTCTTCTCATCAGAGAACTCCTTACCCACCGCCGAAACCAGGATATTGAGAAATTTCCGTTCAAAGAGCGCGTCTTCAATCAGACCGATATCCCCGATCAAGACATTGCCGCTGGTGCGCAGGAACCGTTTGGCGCCGTGGGCGATCAGTTCCTGACGTCCCGTCTCCAGGGTGTTCAGGATGTGGACCATTGCGGAGGCACTGACCTCCTGCCCAGCCTTGCCCTCCGCCAGAATGGTTTGCGCATAACGAACCTGCCGTTCCAAGGGCTGCACCTTATTAACCAGCGATCTGTAGCCGGAAAAGAGCAAGGTCCCCGCTATGACGACAAAAACCACGGCAAATCCGGCGGCGCCCAGCCTGAGGAAGATTTCCCTTTTGGTGGCGCCACCCGCCCTTTTCACCAGCCAGCGTTCTTTAAAGGTCTTTGCATAAAAGGCATGGATGAAATAGGCGCGGGACTGCATAAAGGACTTGGCAAATTCGGCCAGAACGCCCCGGTCGCCACCTTCGGCCCCAGCCAGCAAGGCGCGGGCAATCGACTTGCCTTCCTGCAGGCCGCTGCTGAAGAAACAGCCGCGGAGCAGCAGGGAAACATGATATCGGTCCGGGCGGAAAATCAGACTGAGATACCCGGCAAGCGCATCCTGCAGCCGATTGAATTCACCGGGAAAAGCATACACCCGATCTGCCTCAATGCCCGGATTCACGTCGCGCAGCCGCCGAGCGGCCCATTGGTTCAACCGTCCGACCAGAGCGACAAAAAAAGCATTAAACTCTTCGTGATTAAACGCCGCGGGCGCCATGCTCTCACGGCTCCAGCCCAGGGCCTGTTTGCGGTCTTCATTGGAGAGGGAAGCACAGAATTCGGCAAACCCGTAGACGAGATCAAGTTTGGAAACCATGATATAGACAGGGAACTCAACGCCCAGAACAGTGA
>Ga0074197_1000738_pt1 | contig 35696 bp, 51 predicted proteins | sample EPASupsiteSAE305_FD_64526 | JGI IMG/M metagenome (GOLD analysis project Ga0074197, IMG submission 64526) | Bioremediated contaminated groundwater microbial communities from EPA Superfund site, New Mexico - SAE3-05 reassembly with SPADES | ecosystem: Environmental > Aquatic > Deep subsurface >...
AGCGTTAAAGCCGATATTCTCATTTGTTGCATTCTCAACCGCATTTACTACAACACCGGCATCATAACCTGCGTTTGTAGCAATCTGTTTTAGCGGAGCTTTTATAGCACGAAGGATTATCTCGCAACCGATTTTTTGATCACCGCTTAGATCAAGTTTTACTTTAGCTCCAGCTCTAACAAGTGCTGCTCCTCCGCCGATAACAATTCCCTCTTCGACAGCAGCTTTTGTAGCCGAGAGCGCATCATCGACACGGTCTTTTTTCTCTTTCATTTCAGTTTCACTTGCCGCACCGACTTTGATAACCGCAACACCGCCGCTTAATTTTGCCAAACGTTCTTGAAGTTTCTCTTTGTCGTATTCACTTGTCGTAGTATTCATCTGAACTTTGATCTCGGCAACTCTTGATTGAACAGCCTCAGTTTTTCCTGCACCGTTTACGATTACAGTATTATCTTTATCTATTACAACTCTAGAAGCTTGCCCTAAGTGTTGGATTGTAGCCGCACTTAGCGTATGACCAGTCTCTTCAGAAATAACAGTTCCTGCAGTAAGCACCGCAATATCTTGAAGCATAGCTTTTCTTCTATCGCCAAAACCCGGAGCTTTAACGGCAGAGATATTTAATACACCGCGAAGTTTGTTTACAACAAGAGTTGATAATGCTTCACCCTCTACATCTTCAGCGATGATTAGAAGAGGGCGGGAAGTCTTTTGAACCTGCTCTAAAACAGGAAGCAGATCTTTAAGTGAAGTCACTTTACTCTCAACTAGTAAGATCCATGGATTTTCAATTTCAGCTATCATTTTCTCGGCATTTGTGATGAAATACGGGCTTAAATATCCACGGTCAAACTGCATACCCTCAACAACAGTAAGTTCATCAACTATACCTTTAGCCTCTTCAACAGTAATTACGCCGTCTTGCCCTACTTTTTCCATAGCTTCAGCTATCATATTTCCGATTTGCTCGTCAGAGTTTGCAGAGATTGTTGCTACTTGAGCTATATCTTTTTTGCCGTTGATTACTTTTGAAGATGCCTTTAAGTTTGCCAAAATAGCTTCGCAAGCTTTGTCCATTCCTCTTTTTACTTCGATAGGATTTGCACCTGCGGTAATATTTCTAAGTCCTTCAGAGAAAATTGCATTTGCCAGAACAGTAGCCGTTGTAGTACCGTCACCGGCTTCATCGGCAGTTTTTGAAGCTACATCCTTAACAAGAGTTGCTCCCATATTTTCTAATTTGTCTTTAAGTTCAATCTCTCTAGCAACCGATACACCGTCTTTTGTTATTACAGGATTACCGTAGCTTTTTTGGATCAAAACATTGCGGCCACGTGGACCCATTGTTACTTTAACCGCATCTGTAAGTTTTGCAACACCGCGAGCCAATGCATTTCTCGCATTATCTGAAAATATTATCTCTTTTGCCATCTTTATTTCCTTGATTTTTAGTTTAGTTTATAAATTGCAATGAAGGTAATCCCTCATTATTTGTTCATAAAAGGAGTGTATCCTTTTATTTTGCTCTACACCGCTAAATGGGCTAAAGCACTACACACTCTTGTATCAAAATTTTATAATTCCAAAAATATCATCAGTTTCTAAAACTAGAAACTTCTCGCCGTCAAGTGAAATTTCATTGCCTGAGAATTTTCCAAAAACTACAACTTCACCGCAAGCCAACTCACTAACCTCTGCGCTTACTGCTATAACCTTCCCTTTTGAAGGTTTTTCTTGTGCATTATCAGGAATAATAATACCACTGCTTGTAGTATTTGCCTCTTCTTCTCTTTGTACTAGGACTCTTTTGCCTAATGGTTGAAAATTCATATAAAACTCCTTAAATAATATTGTTTACGCGCGCAATTTTACATAAATAAGGTAACAAAGTCAATATCCTTAGTCGCAGAGACTAAGGCTTGTTTATAGAATATTGTACAAACGCTTATGAAATGTTAGTAATTTGCTTATGAAATGTTAGTACGCAGATAAATCAACTCTTTTTATCCTATTTCACTCACATTTCATAAGCAAAACTAAAACTTTTGAAACAACCCTTTTACCTCTCCAACTACTTGAAACTCATCCAACTTTACATTATTGTACTCTTCGTTGGTGCTAGACATATAATAGTGTGGACCTTGAGCTTTTATTCTCTTTACATGTAAGCCGTCTGAAGTATGGATTAGATAAACACCTGGTCTATTTATGTCCACCTTACTTTTATCCACAAACACCAAACTTCCGTCTTTAATATCAGGCTCCATGGAGTCTCCAAACACCTGTAAGACTTCAGTGTATTTATAGCTGCTATTTATGTAATCTATCAGCTGCTTATCTATGACCAATGAGGTTAAATCTATTTCATAGTTTATAGCACCGCCTCCAGCTGAAGCGATGATGGATTTTTGATACTTGAGTATGATGTAATCTGATGTGGCTTCAATGAGAGTTTCTGGCAGTTGATTGAAGAAAAACCAATTTATAGATATTTTTCTTTTTGCTAAAAATATCATTATTTCAGGGTATGGTATCAAACCGTTGCGGCTCTTTTGCTTTCTGAATCTGTCATAATTTATCTCAAGAGCTTTGGCAATATCCTTATCTAATATCTTTTTATTGTCAAGCTCTTGTGACAAGATGTCTTTTAATTTTTCTATAATTTCATCAATTTTTATCATGCAAAATTATATTCAATAGTTTGTAATAAACACCTCTTTAACGCTCTTATTTTTTCCATGCACATTTTTCCCTAGCGTATATTCAATCTCTTTTGTGGCTCTTATATTGAAGTCTTTATACAGCTCTCTGACTAGCTCACAGTCATTATATGAGAGTAAAAATTTGCCTTTCATATTTGATAAAAGTGTTGCCAACTGTTTGTGTTCTTCTACTCCGAACCCACCCGTATTTTTATAGTAACTCTCGGTTGAAACATAAGGAGGGTCTATATAAAAAAATGTCTCTTGTTTATCATAGAGTGGGATAAGCTCTTGAAAAGATTTGTTTTCAATCGTCACACCTTTAAGTCTATCCGACCATTTTTTATAGGACTTGTATATATCCTTTGGTCTGCGTCCGGACTTTGCACTCATCGCAAAATTGTCGCCCTTTGAACCGAAACTCTGCACTAGTTGATACAGATAAAAAGCTGCCGCTTCAATGTTATTTCTCGGCTTTAATCTTTTATATCTAATGTCTTCAAATATTTCTCTTGAGATAAGCATTTGATTTAAATAAAAAGAGAGTGTTTGAGGATTTGTTCTTATAGATCTATGTAGATTGATTAGATCAGAATTAATGTCATTCACGACTTCTAGTTTTGATTTATCTTTGGCATAAAACACACTGAGTGCGCCGCCAAATACTTCTACATAGGTCGTGTGATCATGAGGAATTAAATTTACTATATCCGTAGCAAGTTTAGACTTACCACCTACCCATCCAAAGGGTGCTTTTAACTTTGTTGACTGCATCGCTTTTCCTTGTACCAAAAAGTCACTTTTCCTTAAGTAAGTGTATATTCTTGGTTAAAATTTTTGTATCAGTCAGCTTAGGGATGGGTTGGCTGTGGCTTTATTCTTCTTTAGATTTAAAAACTATCTGCAAATCTCACTATTGATCTTCAATGTTCTTGCATAGTTCTTTTGAGCTTCATAATTTTTCAATACCTTTGATACGATACATCCGTAGTCATTGTCTGCACACGGTTCGTAATCAATCTCAGGTTCTGGAGTCTGAGGCACTATACACTTTTGCGGAACTAATACAGGCTTACACTCTTTTTCTGCACATCCGCTAAAAGTTATAAGTGTTAAGATAGCCAAGAGCATCGTTACATGTCGCATTGTTTTCCTTCCATTTTTCTATGATTTTTACTTTTGTTTTGTACTCTATTTTTACTCTTTGTTGTTGCTCTTTGGCAGTTTGTAGGTTTGCCTCGTAAGTTGCACGGCTTGTTTCTATTATAGATGATTGAAGTGCTAGAGCGTTTTGTATCTCTCTTCGCTCCGACTGCTCTACTTTGATATCTGCTTTAAGCAGATAGACCCAACCTGCTAACGACATCGATGTCGCTACCAAAATGCCAATAATCCATAATGACCCTTTACCAGTAGCGAAACTGAGCAGATTGAATGCTCCCATAATCCCCTCCATATTTATAGATCTTCTGTGAGTAGTCGTAGTTGATTTCGCAATTACTTCTACATGTCTTTTTGCCTTTATAAGTAAAACACGATTCTCCTCTGCGGCATTGTTCCTTTGCCTTTTGCCAATCCTCAATGCCGGCACGGTTTATCTCTTTGAGAACCAAACCGCCGCCGTTGTATTTCTGGTAAGTAACCCACAAGCCCTGTTTAGAATTATGCAAAGAGTGCATGATGATCGCTTGAGCCTTGAGCTGGTCGCCTATGGCTTTTATCCCGATTATCCCTGCCTCTTTGAGCGGTTTTTGCCACACTCTGTAGGTTATCTGAGGTAAACCCTCACTTCCTACACCGTCAAAAGATAAAATGTTTCTGCATCCGCTCTCTTGAACGAGTTGCGCTACACCGTATTGATAAGGATAGTTCACTCCAAAGACGGTGTAGTGAGCCTTTCGTACATCTTGCACATAACTTGCGCATCTATCCGCAAACAGGGTGACCGATAATAAGAACAAAAACAAAAGAGTTTTCATCATCCGCCAATCGCAAAACAAGAAGGAATGACTAAGTAAAATCCCAAAGCAAAGAGCGAGAGCTGCCACTTCTCATCGTTCTCGAAATCAACTTTTGGAAGAAAACTCACAACTGCTATATGCCCCAAAAGAAACCCAGCAGATACAAGCAACACCTTCATCGCCACCAACTGCAACGGAGGCAAAAGCAACTCATAAATTCCACTCACAAATGTGATCAACGCCAATACCGATAAGATGAGTAATACACCTACTTTTTTAATTTCTTGTTTCATCTTTCACCTCCGTAAAATTAAATGAACTATCCCCAAACTCAACTACGAAGTTGTAGTAGGTTATAGCTCTGTGTCTCGCCAACCAATGCGGATACACCGCACACTTTAGTTTGTCAAGCCGTCCGACTTGCTTTACTATCGTGTAGCTGTTTATGATCTCTAATGTATTTTCAAGCAGCTCAAGGTCTGCGATATCTTTATCCTCTTGCGTACCTCCGATTCCATAACGGTGGTCGTGAGGGCAGCACGCTTCTCTTATGGGTAGCATGTAGATAGTATCCGGAACTAGCTTCTTGTTCCATCCGCTGCCACATCCGTCGCACTCCGCCTTTGGAGTATAGTCGGGGTGAACGCTTAAAACTGCGCCTGAGGGGAATTTATAATTCATCCTGCCACCACCTTGCTTGCTTCAATGAAAAACTCGTCTATATACGCATCATCCCAACCCATAACAGAGGCTATGGCTGCGATAAGGGTGTTGTCTCTCTCAAAGTCGGTTACATTTTTATAGATGATGTTCATCTCAGGACTTTGTACGATTATTGCTTCAACTTGCTCAAGTAGATCGCGACGGTGGAGTACGACTTGCCCTCTCCATTTCTTTATAGATTGAGGGATATCCGGAGTAATTTCTAGTGTATATGCTTTTTCAGGGTCACACCATCCTCCAAGGGAGCTATACCAGCTTCCGTCGATGTAAGTAATTTCTTCGTGCGTTTTGGCTAGCAGATCCGTACCATTCTTTAATATATACATAGGTTACACCTTAATCCCAAACATAGTAGCTTTATTTCCTACTACTACTCCACGATTGCCATAGGGAACTGCTGCTCTTAAATCAAACGCACCTATAAGAGAATAGTTGCTATTTAGCGTTGCTTCTCCCTCGACCAGCACGCCAACATCTCCGCCAGCAGCTGCCGTTGAAGTAGCTACCCCAATTACAGATTGCTTACCTGCATTTATAACTCGTCTGCAAAGGTTATAAGAGTTTGCCGAATAAGCCCCGGACAAATATAGTTCTCCTTTATGTCTAATTACAGAAGAAGCAATTGGTGACCCATTACTTGATACTATTGTTAAAGCTACTCCTGCACTTACGAATGTAGGAGTAATAAAGTACACCCTTAAATTAAAAGAACTGTCATAAAGTTGACAGAACACTACATAGCCATTTGGAACCTCAGAAATAAATAAATTGGACGAGATATATCCTGTAGATGCAGAAATAGTAATATCAAAATTTCCAGATTTTATCAAAGCCAAATCTTGAGTAAACAACCCGAAATAAACAATAGAGCCATATACACACGATACCAATAGATTGCCCTCAGCCGTAAGCAATATATCCGCAACGAGTGCAAAATAGGTATATACAACCTTTGAAGAGATAAGCGTATTGGTAGGCGATATTTTATAAATCTTAACAGTTGAAGCATTATTTGCAACAACATAGATATTTGCTCCTACACTTTGAATGTTTCGTATCGTGGAGGCTTTTAACAACAACCAAGAATTTGCTGTAGATATTTGCAACTCTGCTCCGATAGCTACTCCCTCCTTGGTGAACTGCTTTGTAAATGTCGTTAAACCGGCTTTGGCATATAGCGCTAGAATATTTCCATTTGCCAAAAATTTTACTCTTGAGTAATTACCGCCTGAGCTTGTTGATAATTGTATTGCAGTACCTATCACATTCCCGGAGTAGTCCAAGATTGTTAAATAATTTCCCGATGCCGTATCATAGGAAATTGCAATGCGGTCAACTCCGTTAGATGATACTGAAACCCCTCCTTCGCCTATGACAAAAGTTCCCAAAGAAGTTAATGCCTTTATAACAGTTCCGTCTTTGCCTCTGATCGTAAACTGAAGCGCAGCATTGTTTGTTGTCGTTGATAGATGGATAAAAGAGGACTCATTTAGTTTTTCCAACCCAGATAATGTCAATCCCGTGCCTGTAGTCACATTGGTTTTCGTATCAGTACCAAAGCTATAAAACCCAGCGTTTGTAGTGGTTGTTGTACCATTGCCTGTATATGCCAAAAACTCGTTACCATCAGCGAAAAGAATATGATTTGACAAATAACGATTATATTCAGGGTGCATATACCCAGTTGTTCCAAGCGGAGTGACTACCGTAGAGCTTACAACATCATCCACCGTTCTGTTTGGTACATTATTTGTTGAAGATACAAACCCAACCTTTCCACTTGCTCCGCTAGCTACAATATCTCCTATGGCTAAATCGTCCATAGTTTTCATTGTTACGATGTTTGCAGGTACTGCACCTGCTGCGGTTTCGCTTAAACTTCTTCCCATAATTATTCCTCCATTCCGTGTAATCTAAATGCGACATTTGTAGCACTTGCGTAAACCACAACATTCTCTCCGGCTTCTAAAGCCAATGCACTTCTCTCAAGTACTCCATTCGCAGGAATACTTACATCGTACTCCACATACTCACCTATTGTCGGTGTTGCAGTAGCACTTATAGCTACTCGCACTGTTACGGCAGTAACATTTGTGTTGCACACATTTAGTACGGCTACAGTGCTTTTTAGTGCCGGAACTGTGTAAAGTGTTGTATTTGTTGTTGCAGCTGGTGCAGCCACTCCTAATTTTTTTGTTGCCATTTAAAAACCTCCATAGAAAAATGATTTAAAGCTTAGAGCCTGAATTGATGTATCGACTTCTGTCTTTGTGTATGTTGTGGTTTTATCAGCTTTTAAAATAAGTTGTGCCGGACTTACCGCTTCTATGAAATTCCACTGCGGTGTATTTGTCTGTGTTATGGGAGAAGTAAGGTTATTGCCTATTTTAGACACATAGTTAAAACCATCCGTAAAAGTTACACTATCTCCTAAACTGTATCCTTGGATATCATACTCAGCGCTCCAATCCCCTTTATATTTTATAGAATACGCTGCAATAGCTGATGCTTCAAGTGCTATCTGTGCATTGGCATTAGCATTTTGAATATCCGTTATGTTTAAAACTATTGTATTTATGCTTGCTATATTCTCTGAAACAGTATCTATGTTTGAATAGTGTGGACTTAATAAAGCTTCCTTGGCTGTAACCATGCCCGCCGCCGATTGCGCCGTTTGCGTAAAACCCTCTATTGCAATAACTGCAGCACCTATTTCATCTACGACCGTATTCATTTGTGGCGCATGCGTTACGCTTATATAAGCTAGCCAATTATGTACGCTTAACGCGAAAACTGTCTTATTCATCGTTTTTTTATCAGGTACAGAACCTTGATATACCGTTAATTTTGTCATTGTTTGGATACTCCTATCATTGTGATTTGTGTGTCGATGACATTCGGATTATCGACGGGAAGAGAGAATTTTTCTATGTATGCGATGTTGTTCATCTCGTTAAACTCATCCATATTTGTCGGTATAAAAAGCATATTTTTCCCTATCATTTTTGAGATTTTTTGAGATGTAAGGTTGAACTCCTCTACATCAAAAAGCACTTTTGCGCTAAGTACTCTGACTTGTCCGTATCTTAGAACTTTTCTTGTATGTGTAAATTCATCCTCGGCGATGAGGCTTCTATCTTCAAATTCTAGATTTGTTCCATAGAGAGTTATGCCAAGTTCCTTTGCATTTCCAACCGTAAAAGTTCCTATCTCTACCTCACCCGTAAATGAAAGTTTTAGAGTTGAATTTGGATGCCATGTGAAGTTGTCTATGATCACTCTCGTCACATCTGCGGACTCTGTAAAAAAATACTCTTCAAGACTTAGGCAGTCGATATCTTTGCCGTCAATATCCAGCTCATTTAGCACTTCATCCGTATCGTTGTCTACTTGCTCTATATGTAGTGTTACAAACTGAATGTCTATTGTTCCTATCGTGTCCAGCTGGTTAAACTCTAGCTCCATGTATATATCATTTCCTAACGTAGCCACACCGATGCCCTCGTCTATGGCGAACATTTTGTAACTATTTACAGGTCCAAAGTCAAACCATTTCTTTTTATCCGCAGGCGGAAAAACACCGCTTATGTTGTTGTCGGCACATTTGTAGATTCTTTTCAATTCAGGAACGATCACATACTCTTCGGTATTGTAAATTGCACTTGGATCATACGAAGGATATGCTTCATCGGTTATGCCACTCAAAACGGTTGGAGGTTTGTAGTATTTAACACTGTAAAGAAGTCCGTTATCAAATACGGTAAAAGTCTGCACTAAAGGTTCTGCGTACTTCATGATTCGTACCTGCTTGCTGCAGTATTTTTAGAGATTTGCGCTTGGTTTTTGTTACTCTCTTTTAGAAGCATTGCGACTTGATTTTTTAAGTCTCGAATCTCTTTTACCAGCATTCCCATACTAAGTGGATCATCGGGATTTTTAAGAGGCAATATAACTTCGTCATAATCTTTTTCTCCTATTAGCCCTATTGTTCCACCCATTCCACCTTTAACTAATCCACCGTCAGCAAAAGCGTGAATTGTTTTATACTCATTAGATTGTTTAAACAAATCATCAATCTGCTCAGCTTGAACCGCACCCGATGTTAGCTGTTCTGTCCAGTATGCCAAGCCCTCAGGGTCTGGTGCTCTGCCAAGAAGCGTGCTATACAGTTCAGGTAGCGCTGCCACGCCTATTGCCGTGGTTAAATTTGTCGGATTTATCGCACCACTGGAGACTTGTGTCTCCCAATAAGAAGCTCCTGCAGTTTCCGCTTCTCTACCTAAAATTGTTGAGTAGGCATATTGAACACTTGGGTCTACCGTAAAGCCTGTATCTTCCATTCCTTTAGGTAGCACAGATTTAGAGGCTGCCAAAGAGGCTGCTAGCGAATTACTAATATTTATACTCAAAGAGTTCATAGCAGCCACTAAGGCACTAGCTGTATTTGCAGTATTTACCTCAATTTTTTCTAAGTAATCCACCTCTTTTAAGGTTACATCTTGCAAACGTTCAAATTGATTTGCTGCCACGAGCTGATTAAATTCCATATCTCGTTGTGCTGAGAGCATATCCATATCAGGGGTGGTTTGAAATGTACTTATGTCAAACAGTACCGAAGAAGCGTCTGTTACTCTTTTGATTGCGTTTGCATACTCTTCGTATTGGTCAGACAGGGAGAGCGCTTGAGCATCTGCCATTGCATCATAAAAATCTTGCAGACTTCGTTCTGATGTTTTTGAAGCTCCTCGTAGCTTATCAACGGTGCTTGTGATAGTTCCTAGTGCTCCCTCAAGGGTAGATATACCGTCTGATGCATCATCAAGCGTAATGTTTAAATCATCTATTTGCGTTTGATAAGCATCCGTATTTTCTAAAAGTGCCTTATTCGCATTTAGTAAATCAAGATCTGAGTCTGTTAAGCCGTCCATATCTTCACTTAAATTATAAAATAAAGCGGCTAGTCCATCTACGCTTGTTGCCAAAGAGACTCCCAGAGAAGACGCCAAGTTTTTAGCAAGCTGATCATCACTTAGCAGGCTATCGGTAAAGCTCTTTATGTTCTCTCTGCTCTTTGCCATCGCTTCTGCTACAAGTTCTATGCTCTCAAGATAGTTTAACGCTTCTCTCGCACCGCCATCGAAAGTCTCGCCTGTAACTTTTCCTAACTCTTCAACGGCTGCTATCTGTGCTTCTATATCTTCTTTGTTGTTACTCATAAGAAGTGCAAAAGTTTCTTCAGTAAAAAATGTTTCAAGTGCTTGTATATCTTCGATACTTGTCTTTAGATAATCCGCAAAGCTTGCACCGCCTCGCAATTTATCAACATCGGCAAAAGCCTCGTTTAGCCTTTGCGTTTCGTAGAACATAGAGCCTGTTATGTCGTCATAAAAACCTTTAAAGTCTTTTGCTGCATCTTTCAAATCCGACATTGAATCTATTACGCTTAAAGACCATTCAGAGGCTAAGTTTTGATACTCATTTATATCTCTCTCAATCTCTGCGTCTATAAAAGTTAGCATATTTTGCCAGTTGTACCCAGCTTCTAAAGCCGCACTTTGGTAAAGCGTTCCCGAGTAACCAGAGGTTGGTGTTATTTGTTCTGACATCGTAACGAGGGTTTTTATTAGGTTTGTACCCTCTCTTAAAACATCTGCGTTGTACCCTATTTTAGTGCCTTGCGTTTGCCAAATATCTATGCCGTAGGTTTGTTGCCCTTGCAGATCTACGGCTGCTGTTTGGGTGGCGTTCATTCCTGCACTAACCAAGCCTTGTCTAGCTTTTTCTAAAACATCCTCTATCCAAAGAGAGGCTTCCTTTTTGAATGTTGTAGCAGCCAAGCCTATGCCCAGTTGAGATGCCGAGCCTTGTCTGTCGATAGATTCCAATAGCTCAACTTGTCTTTTAAGAAGGTCTGTAATAGGTGTGTATTTTGCTTCAGTTAGATCTCTGTTTTGGTCAAATGTAAATCCGGTTGATGTTACCGGAACACCGCCGCTGCCTCCGCCTGATTTACCGATTGAAGACAATAATGCTCCGGTAGCGGCAACCGTTGCCGGAACTGTAATAAGGTTGAGCGGAAAAGGGTCGCCCCATGCACGGATTACGGCTCTAACCGCCTGCACTACGGCGAGTCCCTTTTCTGCCGCTTGAGCGGTTTTTGACGCATTGTCACTTTGGCTCGCATAGTTGCTTACCGCACCAGACAAAGAGCCAAACGCACCGATATAGCTATCCATCTCTTGTTCTCGCAATACAGCTTGTTTCGCATCAAAATCCGAAAGAGCTACTTTTTCCTTTTGCTCATCCCCTTTTGCACTTATAAACGCTTTTGCATAATCTTCTTGAAATTTGATATCTGATTTTTCTAGTTTTAACCTATCTACATAAAACTTTTTAAAAGAGTTTCCAACCTCTGAAAGTGCTGCCGATTGTCCGCTTAGACCACTCGCCCAATCCTTGCCGCTCTCACTGAGCGCTATTTGCATATCTAACATATCTTGCATAGCGTTTGTAGATTCGGTTATGCTCTCAAGCAGAGCGTTTCGCTCCAGCATCTTATTTTGTTCATCTATTTTTACATTGACATCATTAAGTGCCGAACCTTGAAGATTTCGTAATGCTTCCTCCGCCCCTGCAACCTCAGAGTACTTAGCTATCAAGTTTTCATAATGCGTGTATGTTTCTAATGCCTCTTTTGTTAAACCATCTAAAAAATAAGAGTTCTTTTTATCAACTAGAGCATTTATATCATCAACGAAGTTCTCTTCTAGCTTTTTATGTTTTTCTAATGTTTTTGCTTTGTCATCCTCAGCTTTTTTGAGTGCATCAAGTTTGTATTTTGCTTCGATATCTACAAGAGCTTTATCTTGCAGAGTGCCAAGATTGCCTTTTGCACCTGCAACATCTTTGTATTTTTCCTTAAGATCTTCATAATGTTGATAAACCGCCAATGCCTCTTTTGCCAAACCATCAAGAAAAAAAGTATTGCTGTCATTGTCTAGTTTTTTGACTTCATCGTAAAAACTTTTTTTTAATTTCAGGGCATCTTCATCTTCTTTTGTTTCTTTTGTGACAAGGCTACCCGTGCTTGAAGCACTTTCAAAATCCTTGATTGCTCCTGTGGTTAGATGATCTACGTCTCCTTGTAGTTCCTTAATCTTGTTTTTTATAATTGCAATTCTTCTATTATCAAGTCCAAACCAAAGAACACCGTCATTTTTGTTTAACTCGTCCTGCGACTTAACAATCTGTCCTGCTAAATCTGCTATTTTAATGCTTGCTTCGGTTGTATTTTTAATCTGATTTATAGGTATAGCCGCAATCCGAGCATCGTTAATTTTCTTTGTCCATGTGTCAAAAAGCCCTACGGATTCGTTCAGTCCCTTTTTCAACTCATCAAAAAGAGGTTCGGTTAGCGATCCTGCAAGCTTTGAAAAAGAGTTTTGCGCATTGCTCATAGCCTCGTCAAAGCTGCCGAATCCGCCTTTGATATCGACAAGTGCATCGTTGATAGTTTTATAGATATCTTTTGAGTTTTTAAGGGCAGCGTTTGTGAGTCCCATATTTGCTAAAAAGCGCCCAAACTCACTATTCGCCTCAACCTGACCCTTTGCAAGTCCGTCCACGCCTGCCAAAAGCTGTTGAAACTCAACCCCCGCACTTCCTGCAGCGATGGATACTTTTTTGGTAAGCTCAACCATTTGGTCAGTAGATACTCCCGACATCTTCATCGAAGAATACATAGACTTATATATCTCTACCGTTTGGCTAAGCGTGTGCGGTGTATCGGCGTTGATTGCCGCTAGTCTCTCCATCGCCTCACTTGCTTCACCTGCTGCAAGTGCATACTTTTTTGTTTGGTCGATTACTACGCCTGTCGTCGTTACATTGCCTGATGTAGCCACAGCAAGAGTAGTTAGAGAGTTTTTGAGATTTTCGGTGTTTTTGTTAAACTCGATACCGGAGGAAGCAACCGCCATAAACGCTTCTTTTAAAGCATAAACACTTACGGCGCCTGCAGCGAGAGTTTTTAGTTTTGTTCCAAAGGCAGAGACACTATTGTCGGTTTCTTTTACTTTTTCAGAGAGACCATTAAACTCCCTTCCTACAACAGAGACGGCACCTGTATCTTTGTCAACAGATATTTTTATTTTTAGCGTCTTATCCATCTCTTACCTTTCATTTACTTCACCGACTATTCTACGCAGTAGCTGATATACTTCCAAGTGCTCCACAGAGTGCTTTTTGCAATAATCTTTAACTATTGTGTAATTTACTTTCATACCGCCAAACCCGGTACCGCCAACAGAAAGTAAGAATAAATTTACTATAAAATATTCCCACTCTCCTTGCAGTTCCACTGCAAAAATCCCATTATTCTTACCTCTTGACTTAAGGTAAGTGATAATGTTTCTTACTTTTTTTCTTTAGCTTCACCTGCCAACTTTGAAAAGTTTTCAAAAAGCAGTAAATATGATACTCCTTTCTCTTCTACTACTTTTTTAAGAGCACTTTTACCTGCACCGCTAACCAACAAATCAAATCTTTTGGCATAGAGACTATCTAGAACACTGGAAGCATCTTTTAGAGATTTATCAACTTGCTCAATCTCTCTTTTTAGTTTGTTTATCTCAGCGTTAATCTTTTTTTGCTCAAAGAGTAAAGTGAGTTTGTCGACTAGAGAGCTGCAACTTATAAGCTCTTTGTTTATCTCAAATTCGCAGTTCTTTTCTTTTAGAGTAGTAGCGAATTCGGCTCTCTTCTCGTAAAGCCCTATGTTCTCCTTTGAAAGTTCGGCAAGTTCCTCCCTTTGTGCCGAATTCGGCTCTTTGAGAGTTACGCTAAAGTTTTCACTATCTATTTGAATTTCGATGTCATACTGTGTTTTAATCATTACGCAGCCTTATCTAAAAAATACTCTTTGAAGTATCCATCGGCAGTCTCTAAGATCTCCCCGTCAAAACCGATTATTGAGTGTTTATCTGCAAAATAATCCCTTACATCGCCGCTCGGAGTGACAACCGCATGATGCACGACCAAAACAGGGTCTTTTGTTCCGGTTATGTTTTTGCCGATAATCTTGATCTTGCCCTCTATCTTTGTACTCGTTGCGCCGTTGATCACATCCACCACGGTTTCAACCGTAGCCACCGTTCCATCTGGAAGCGTCGCACCGATTGCAAAAGTTTCCGTTGCCTCCGTACCAAACATTGCCATAGCCATATTTGCTTTGTTTACATTCTGCGTAGTAAACGAGATGCTGGCTTCCGTAGTAGTAGCCACCTTGTCTACCTTTTTACTCAAACCGCTATCTTTAGAGTACGCATCCGCATAAGATTGCGTAATCTTTAAAGTAGCCGTTTGAATCTCCCCTATCTCAACCTCTGCTTCATACGTTGAACCGTTGTATTTTGAGAAGAAAAGCTTTCCTCCTCCGATGTATCTTTCAATTACCATGTCATGCTCCCTTTACAAGCTCAGCTTGTTTATTTTTCACTAAAATATCCGCCGTGCTTTTGAATATTTCTATGCTCTCACCGACCTTAACAAGCTTGCTTCCGACTCTTAAGGGTTGCAGGGCTTTTACAGTTACTTTATCCATCACTCTCTCCTAAAATCTAAATTGTATGCTATGCTGCACGCTACTATGTAGAGTGTATTTGTCTCAAACGAGACGCTCTTTGTCTCTTCCCAATCCAAGAGACTCTCTTCAATAACCAGACTTCTAAACTCATCTACTTTGCCCATAACGCTATTTTCGCCCTTTAGGCTGTTTGCCGCTATGGCTATCGTAAAGTAGAGTTTGTCCTTTGCGCCTGAAATGCTCTTAGAGCCGTCAAAAAACAAGTAAATACCGTCTTGCTTTATAAAACTTGGATGAGTTATCGGCTTTGCTTCACTAAAGAGTTCCCCGACTTTTGCGAATGCTTCTACATATCCCATTCGCTCGTCCTTGTCCCATAAGCAAAAGAGCTTACTTCCGCTCCGGCTTCATCTACTTTTATAGACTCAGCTTTTTTAAGTATGAGAAGCTGCTGTTTTTCTTCATACTCGCTTAGTTCCACTTTTAGGTTTAGCTTTAGCCTCATCATTGCCAAGTCCAGTAGCATCGTCTGCGGTATCGGTTTGTTCTGCGTCAGCTCCATCGCCTCCGTTAGACTCTCCAGACACGATTCCGTCGTCACCTCCGTCTGGTTGTAAAGACTTCTCTGAGCTTTGATCAGCAGCTTCTGCGATAGTTCCTCTTGTGTCATCTAACCCTCCATTCATCTCATCGTCGCCCTCAAGCTCTTTTGGCTCGGCTGGCGGGGCAATGAGAGTCTTTTTTTCTCTATATTTATCTACTGTAAAATGTCCCATAATTACGCCACCTCACCGCTGAATTTAAATGCCAACTGCCATAAGCCATAACCTGCATTCATAAAGCTTTTTGTACCAAAGAGTGCGTGATCTTTCATAAACTTATCGTCGTTTGAACTCTCAAAAATTCCATCTTTAGCAATTTGCAAGATGAACGGCTTGAGCGGTTTTGAAGTGTCGAGCATAAACCATTCAAGACCTTCAATCTCAGGAAGTATCAGATAGTCCATCATCTTGTAAGTCGTGTTTGTCTCGCCGCCGGCTTTGTACTCTTTGCCTAAAGCCGTGATAACATTTGCCAAGTTCGCCGGACCGCAAACGATTAAGTTCGGCGCAATACGCATAGTTTTACCGCCCGTATTTTTGATGCTCTGCATAAAAGTACGCCCTGCGATAATGTTCTCACTGTTTAAAACACCGGGTGCTTTGTTGTCGTAAGTATCAAGACCCATAGCATGGTCATCCGCAAAGAAAGCTTTTCCGTCATAACAGAGATTTACATGCCCGTTAATAAGAACATCTGCCACCAGTTCGCTTCCAAAGAGTTTGGCATTTTGAGCCATCTGCTCAATCGCAGGTTTGTAAAGTCCAACTTTGTCGTACTCAATATGAAGATTTGGAACAGTAACTGAGGCTTCAAAGAGTTTGTTATCCAGTGCATAACCGAAGTTGCTTAATGCTTTTACATCACGCTCACCGATCCACTCTTTCATGTTTGGGAAATTGCCCAACCATGCATACTTCTCGCTCAAATCGTTTGATTTTACTTCCGTCGCCAAAACTTTCGCTTCGGCATTTGTGTCGTTGTATGTTTTTTGAAAGATAGATTTAAAACCTATGCTTGTTTCTTCAAATGTCGCCATTAGTTACGCTCCTACTTTTTGTGCTAAAAAATCGGCATGTGCAATGCCTAAAAGGTCTGCCACCTTTTTCTCATTTTCGCTTAGAACGACCTGCTTGTCATTTGGGTCTAAGTCGACTTTTTTAAACATCGTCGTCATCTTTGAGTTCATCTCTTTTACGGCATCTTTTAGAACTTCAACTTCTTGTTTGAGGTTCTCTTCCGTTTTTGCTTTGTCGTCACTTGAGGTTTTTGTCTCTTGTAGCGTTTTTAGTTCGCTTTTTAAAGACTCTATCTCCGTTTTTAATTCCTGCAACTCTTCCAACTTTTTCTCCTTATTTGTTTTTTCGTTTAGCTCGTTATTGAGCAGGTTTGGGCGGTTTACCAGCCCTACGCTGTCGAGTTCCGCTACTTCGTTGTTTGCACCCATTACAAAAACAGGACTCATGTAGCGGTATGCTTTTGTATCTACAAGTCTCTTACCCTCGTCATTGAGTTCGAGTGAAGCGTATAAACCGTCTTCTCTTACCTCAAAGCTGTTTTTTTCAAACCAACCTACCGCCGCACCGAAATAGTGGTTTTCATCAAGGGGAATGTGTATGTCATTTTTCACAATAGTCTCAGCAAGTGCCTGACCATCTATTTTAAAAGTACGACCATCCAAGCCTACCACATCACCAACAGGTGAAACCTTTACCTTTTCACCGTCTTTATAGTTAAGACTTAAAACCTTTTTGAGTCTTCCACCGTTCAAAAAAAACCTCCTGATTAGTGTTTTGTGAAGAGCATTTTAGAGCGAAAAAAAAGGCGTTTCGTCCAGATATGCGTATATGGAAAAATGCAAAAAGAAATTGAGCCAAAATGCGGCTATATATAAAGATAAGGTATAGCGAACGATGGCAAAAGATACGAAAAAGCATGGAGTAAAGAAGCTCTTTTTAGATGGTAAAACCATTTCCTATATAGCGACCGCTCTCTCCATAAGCCGTGCCACGATTTATGCTTACAAAAAAGAGGATTATGAGAACGGAATTGATTGGGATGAACTAGCCTTTGCGCAAGCTATAGATCCAAGCGGCACAAAGCTAAATGAAAAAGAGTTTTTGGCAACGCTTATAAGACAGTTTGAAGATGCCTTAAAATCGCTTGACAATTTAGACAACCCTGCAGAAAAACTAATGCTCCTAAATGAGTATGCAAAAAGCTACTACCGTTTAAAAGCTCCTCTAAAGAACGACTGCAAAAGTGCCGTGCTTGAAGCTTCAAGCAAAGCCATCTATGCCATCAGTCAATTAGCACTAGAACATGACGCAAAAGAGACGCTCGCATTTTTAAGTAAAAACTCCGACCGCATTATTGAGCAGGTGCTTAAAAAATGACGACTAAACTCTCCATAGAAGAGCTTCGCTCTCATCTTAAAAGCCTCACACGATTAAGTGATCATGAGAGACCTGCAAGAGTAGAAAGAGCACAGTCGGATTTTCGCTTTGCGGTGCAGACCTATTTTGCTCATCATGTAAGCCAAATAGAAACCTCTAAGTTTCGTAATGAGTTTTATGAAAAGTGCGAAACCCTTTTAGAGGAAAATAGAAAAATGAGCTTTGAGGCATACAGAGGTGCGGCAAAAACCACTCTGCTCTCAAGACTCGCAACGCTTTGGCAGAGTGCCATCAGAAGAAAAAAACGCCACACTATCATCATCAGCTCTACGGTTGATGTCTCAAAAGAGACGCTTGAATTTATAAAAGCAGAGCTAGAAGACAACGAATGCCTCATCGGGGATTTTGAAATAAAAACAGGTGATATCTGGAACTCTGAAGAGATAATCTTTTATAGCGGTGAACTCAAATTTCGGATTAAAGTTTATGGTGCAGGGAAGAAAATAAGGGGTGCAAACTGGTTAGGATTTAGACCTGATCTCATCATTTGCGATGATATCGAAAACGATGAGAATGTCGAGAGCGAAGACCAAAGAAAAAAGCTCTACAATTGGTTTATCAAAGCCATTATGAAACTGCCTTCCAGACAAAGCAGAGACTACAATATCATAGCAGTCGGTACAAAACTCCATCATGACGGTTTTATGAGTCGCTTACAACAAAGAAGTGATTTTATAAGTTTCAGGTATCCGCTTGTTTTAGAGTTTCCCTCTAATTTAGATGAAATCGAAAAAGAGAGTGTAAGTGCTGCAGACAGAAAAGATATGGTTCTCGACGATGAGAGCCTTGACAAACTAGAACTGCTCAAAGAATATCTTGAAGATAAAAACTCTTTTATGTCCGAGTTTCAAAATGAACCGCTCAGCAAAGACGGCACAACTTTTAGCGATTTTTTATCGTACGAGACACTTCCAAAGCCTCAGAGCATTACGCTAGGCATCGACCCGGCATTAGGAAAAAGGGCCGGAGACTACTTCGCAATAACGGCACTTTTTTATGACGGCAAAAAGTTCTATGCCTCAACTAAGATGTTTCGCATCAAAGCAACGCTTATGATTGACAAGATCATGAGTCTCTATATAGATTTGCTCAAGTATAATGTACCTATAAAGATAGCCATAGAAACGGTGCAGTTTCAAGAGTTTTTTAAAGATGTGCTTGATGAACGATGTAAGAGTATCGGGCTGCATCTACCCATAGTCCCACTTAAGAACACGATAAACAAAGAGCTTCGCATAGATTCCGTAAGTCCGCTTGTAAATAACCACACTATTTTGATTGACAAAAAAAGTCTCTTACTCATAGACGAACTAGAGACTTATCCGAAGTCGGCACACGATGACGGGCTTGATAGTTTAGAGATGGCGTATCGCATCGCAAAGAAACCAGCATTTGACTACAAAGAGGCTCATAAACACCTCAAAAACAAAGAAGCTAAAAATAAAGCCCTACAAAGACTTTTAGACGGCTAGGTACATAAAGATATAGAAAAACAAAGAAAATGATTTTTAAACAGGTTTTAAACGGCAATAACAACGCAATAAAGGATTATAAGTGAATGTAAAAGAGATGAGAAGCTTGCTCGCCACAAAAGGCGAATATGCAAAAACAGAGGAGCAGAGTTACTCGGAACTCAGCAGCGGAAAAATCAAAGCGGCGATAAGCTACAAAAAAGCGCAATACTATATGCCTCTTTTTGATTTGCTTGAGGACAAAGATACAAGCGTTGGTTCAGAGTGTGAAAAGAGAACTGCATCCATAGAGAACAAGTTTTTTACCTCAAACCTTAAAGGCTATGATAGTTCTATAGAAGAGATTATAAAAGCATCTCTGCATGCCAGACTTTTTGGCGTAAGTGTTGTAGAACTCTACATCAACGACAAAGGCGACTTTGCATTTTCGTTTGTGCCTAGAGAGAATTACTACTATGAAGAGGACAGCATCACCCTCAAAAAAGGCAAAACAAAGTTCACGCCTAAAGAGCCGAAGTTCTACATACTCAGAGCGAAGCCTGTACTCTTAAAGGTGCTTTGGATTGCGTATGCGAAACATTTTGTGCTTAGTCACTACATGAAGTTTGCCGAGTTTTTAGGTGTGCCTCCACTTATAGGAAATGCAAGCAGCTCATCAATAGAGACCATCGACCAAATGTCAGAGGCACTCAAAAATATCAAATCAGGCGGCTATGCAGTTTTAGGACCCCAAGACATCCTCAAAGTTTTAGAGGGGCGTGGGAGTCTCTCAGACTTTATGGGATTTGTGCAGTATGCAGATACGGAAATAGCAAAAGTCATCAACGGAGCATCACTCGGCTCAAATGTTGCAAAGAGTGGAAGCTATGCACAAAGTAAATCCCACGAAGAGAACCGTGCAGAGATAGTACGAGGTGATGTCAAGTTTGCAACAAGAACGGCGATAGAACTCTTTAGCAAAATCGGCATGTCTCTTGAGCTGAACATCCAAGTAGAAAAAGATGTTGACCTCTACCAAAGAGCACAGACACTTCAAATCTTAAACGGTATGGGTTACAATATGAGTCCCCAAGATATTGCAGTGGAGTTTGACTTCCCGACTCCAAGTCTCAAAGCTCCAAACATCCGCCACTTTTCAAAAAATGCAAAGGATTGGCCTCTTGATGCTATTGATGCAAACCTAAGTTCAGCGGAGTTTCTCAAAAGGAGTAAAGAACAAGAAGAGGAGATTTTAGAAGTCATAACGGGTCTGGCTGCTCACTGCAGCTCTTACGAAGAGGTGCATGAACTGCTTATTCAAAACTACTCGACTACCGAGTTTGCAAAACTCGACGAGATGATGTTTAAAGCCATAGCAAACAATCTTATAGTAGGGGCGGTTGATGATGGAAAGTAGAGTGGTACGAATAGAAGTGAAGCTGGAAATGATAGAAAAAACTTTAGAAAAAACCACCGACATCTTAGAAGAGCTGGTTAAAAGCGAGATACAGCAGCGAGAGATAGAAAAACGCATAGCAAAGGTAGAAAACTCTCTTTCAAAACTAAACTGGATGGTCGTCTCAGCCGTTGTCGGCGGAGTGCTCTCTTTAGTTCTCAAATAGGCAGAGACGATGGGCATATCCTACGACTTTACCAAAGAGCCTAAAGAACTTGTAGAGTACCTAAAGCAAAAGGGTCTAGAACTTACATTTAACTATGAGGAGATGATGCATGAAGCACATCACAAAGCATTTACCGTTGCCAAAGTTACTAAGCTTGATTTGCTTTTCGATATTCACACTTCCTTACAGGAGGCACTTAGTGAGGGCAAGCCATTTGAACGGTGGCAAAAAGAGATCCGCCCGACACTACAAAAGAAAGGGTGGTGGGGCGAGACGGAAGTTACAAACCCTCAAACGGGGGAAATCAAAAACATCTTTGTAGGCTCAAGACGGCTAAAAACTATCTACGATACAAATATGAGAGTGGCATACGCACAGGGTCGCTACAAAAGCCAGATGCAAAGTGACGGAGAATACCTATACTACTCATCCGTACTAGATAGACTAACCAGACCCGCTCATTCTAAAATGCACGGAACTCTGCTGCCCAAAACACACAAGTGGTGGGATACGAATTATCCGCCAAACGGCTGGCGTTGCAGGTGCAAAGTAAGAGTTTATACAAAAGAAGAATTAGAAGCCAAAGGACTAAAACCCTCAAACTTCACACCGCCTAATATAGCAGATAAAGACTGGGCGTATAATCCCGGCAAAACGGACAACATAGAGCAGATTTATAGCGAGAAGATAGGAAAGATTGAGGATAACTCTTTTCAAAATGCAGTAGAACTTACTCGAAAAAAAGACGAAGTAACAAAAAATAGAGTAATAGCGAATAAGCTGCTAAATGAGATGATAGATGAAGTAATAGTAAAAAAGAATCAGAAGTATTTAGCAAACAGTGTACTAGTCGGAGAAATCTCACAGAGCGTAAAAAAACAAGCAGAGGATATTTTAGGCAAAGAGATCGTAGCGGATGGTATTGTGCTGGAAAAGAACAGACTCCTTCACGCAAGTCCCGATAGAAAAGAAGTCTACGGACAAGCTCTAAGAGTAGAAGAGATGAGGCAGATAGTGGATGTGATTGATAAGGCGGAGGATGTCTATATTGACACTTCAAGCAATCATCAAAACATCATCTATGCTTTTGAAGACACAAAAGATAAAACAAAGATAAACCTTATCCCCGTAGAGATATTAAAAAAGATAAAAAAGTTTGGCAAGGATTGTTTTATCATAACTTTTGATAAGCAAAATATGAGTGATTTTGAGGCGAAAATAAAAGGGAATGTTATAAAAAAAGTGAAGTGAGCGGCGGCAAGACTTGCACTTGCAATACTAGTGCCAAGATTTTAGTCTCGGTCTATCTGCTTACTATATTCGCACTATCAACCGCTACTTCACTTTTAAAATTATACCACAAAGGCTAAAACATGTCCATCGAAATAACAGGCTTAGAAACCATCCAAAAGAGCCTAAACACTCTATCTCAGAGCTTAGGCAAAACAGAGATGAAAAGCACGATGACTACTATCGGGAATATGATAACAAACACGATAGAAGAGAGTTTTGAGAGAGAGCAGAGTCCATGGGGAGAAAAATGGCGAGAGTTAGATCCAAAAACAAAAAAACAAAAGCAGCGTAAAGGTAAAAGCAATCTTATCTTAAGAAGCAGCGGCGACTTAGCTGACGAATGGCAAGTCACGGCAAGTAGTGAGAGTGTAGAAGTAAGCAGCAATGCCAAGAGTGAAAAGGAGTTTGCGTATGGTGCAGTACATCAATGGGGAAGCAAGAAAGTAGCGGCAAGAAAGTTTCTGCCTATAAGTGAAAGTGGGGAGCTTGAGCCGAAGCTGCAAAAGCAGATAGAGGGATATTTGGATAGCAAGATTGAGCAGGCTATAAAATAAGCTTACTCTTCTCTTAAAGCTCTAAGCCTAACGGCATGCTCCACTTCGCCGATATCTTCAAGATAGTCGTTATACTCTTTAGAGAACAAATCCTCTTTTACGACCTCTTTAGTCATAAACTTGAAGTTGCAGTGCTCACATACTCTAAAACGAACATTGCTAAGACCTTTGCGTGTTCCGTAAACTTTAGTAGAAGCATTTGCACACTTTGGACAGTTCATACCTTTAGCCTTTCAAGAGCCACTATGAGCTTAGTAGCCTCATCTTTCTTTAGCGTAAGTATATCATATATAGTTCTTTTACAAATGCGATTAGCAAAAACCAAAAGAGCCATAGAGCTTTTGTCCCTAGCTTTTACACTCCAAAGTTTTTCGATTTTATGCACTTGCGGTTCGGTTATAATGTTTGGCACAACATCACTCACTTTTCTCAAGCAAAAATCAAGAAGTTGTTTGAGTTGTGCGATGCTAAGTTTAGTCGTGCTCTCCACGCCAAAACGACTGAGCATAAACTCTCTTCTTTGTTCATCGTCTAAGAACACATTTCGCTTGTTGATTTGAATATCTTTTATAAGTGCTTTTTTGTAGGCGGTTTGTTTTGGCGTCACTGTGGGTTTCCTTTTTGAGTTTACTACAACTTTACGACATGTGCGACTATTACGACCATTGCCATTAAAAGCCCTCTTTATGGCATTTTAAAGCTTGTTGATTTGTCGTAAGTTTGTTCTATGTTGTAGTTGTCGTAGTTGTCGCAGTTATATCAATGAGTAGAGTTTTGAATTACCTTTTTCTGTAAAATTCCAATACCTTCCACTATATTCGGCTAATAATTCTGAAGATGTTTTGTCTCTTTTGTCTTTGCCAATCGCTTCAAGCAGTTTGGTTTGATTTAAAGGCTCTTTAGCTTTTGTCAAAGCCACCTTAATATCTCGTATAAATTCACGAACATGATGAGGCATACAAACATCATCATAGTTGAGTATCTCAAGAGTAAAATCATCGCCCTTTAAACTAAAAGCACAATTTCTTACTTTAAATCTTCCAGCTTCAACATTTAAGATAAAGTTGCTCTCATTTGAGTTTACAATCTCGGCTTCTAAACTAAACATATTATCACTTGCACTTCTAAAGACTGATGAGCCTTTGTATGAGCTTTCATTTTTATTTGAATGATGAAGCAAGATTATTGTAGCTCCTGCATTTCTAAATGTCTTCATCTTATTCATAAAAGCACTTGAAGCACTATCACTCATTACATCCACAAAGTCAGCAACACTATCAAATATCATCACATAATTTTTATAAGCATTTGGTGCTGCGTTTTTTAAAAGTAGCTCAAGTGCTTGGTTTGATGATATAGCCACCTCTTCAGGATGTATGTAATCAAACCCATTTACATAATACTTGATAATCTTATCTGCTCCTCTATCTGCTATAGCTGCAAGTGAATTATCAAAATCAAAGTATTGAGGATGTAAATCAGAGTTGTTAATTAGATATTTACATAATCCCATGGCAAAACGGCTTTTACCTTTTTTTGGTGGTGCAACAATAAGTGTTATAGCTCTCTCAACTAAAAAATCTTCTATCACATATTTTGTCTGTATTTCAAAGTGTTCAGCTCGTAAGCCTCTGCCTCTAAATGGATTTTTGACTATTTCTTTCATTTACTGCCCTCCTTTTTTTTTCTAAGCTCCCTCTCAGCCACTCACGCAACTGTTCTCTCTCGGCATCATTAACAGCCTCAAGCAACTTATCAAAGTCATGTTTGTCTTTGGTCTGCTTGAGATACACAAACAGCACTTTCAAAAGCCATTTGTTGATCACCGCCAAGTCATCTGTTTTTGCTATGTGTTGAAAGTAGGTGTTGAAGCTGTTAAAGTCGTCAAAACTTGCTATATGCACCTGCATAGTGGCATAAGCTTTGTCCATCTTTTGATTACCTGTTTGGGGTGTAAATAAATTCATAATTTTCTCCTTTTTATAATCTCAATAGAGCCTACCTAGGTAAACTCTATGAAACTATTATTTGACTACCGTTACCGCTGGAGCTTTCTCTTTTATACTTAGGCACGCTTTGAGTCCGTCATCGTCTAGTGCCATCTTTCTCAGTTTCTCGTCTGGCTTGAAGTTAACTGTTGTTGTAACTAAGTCTTGAAATCTCTCACCGAGTATCTCTTGAAGTACTCCTTCGTCACTTACCTTTACATCCCAGCTAAAGCTTACTTTAACCGCCTCTGTATCTACTCTAAAAGTTATGGTAGAGACTTCATCCTCGCCAAGTATTGTTCTAGCTTTTTCAATCAGCACCGCCTTATGTTCGTTCATGCGTTTTGTCATTTCATCAATGTTTAGTTTGAGTTCTACAAACGAACAGAGTGCAAACTCTGCATGTGGGTCTTTTACTTCTGTCTCATTTTTTGCGATTTTTACTTTTAGCATTTTTCTTTGCTTCCTTTTTTCTTTTTTTATCTTCTGCAATAACAGCGCAGGCTGCAACACTTAACGCCAACTTTTTATTTGTACTCATGCTTTACACCTTTTCCCAATATACATATCCGTACTTTGTAGCAACTGCCACTTTCTTAACCTTTTTGACAATTCTAAATGCCATCTTTTAAACCTTTGTCTGCCACTCGTCAGCGGCATGTGGAATTTGGAGAACTCCATAAAGTGCATCATCAAAAATCATTAAATTTGATATGCACTCTAGGAACACTTCATAACTATCTTCATCGGGTCAAGCCCGCATCTGTCGCAAAACAAGATTATCTCTCTAAGCGGCGGTTTATTTCGTTTTTTCAGTATTGAGAGATGATTATCACTTATGCGCAAGACATAAGCGACATGCTTATCTCTTGTCCTCTCGACACTGGGACACAAAGAAAGCGTATCTTTTATCCGCTCTATCATCTCTGCAACGCTGCACAGCTCATTCACCGCCATCTCCCCTCTTTTTTATGCTTGTAAAGCGCATAGATCTCATTGCCAACCCAGCCGACTATAAATCCTGCCAACGACATTATTATCGAATGCTCAATCATCTAAAAACTCCTCTCACATGTTTTGCATACACTTTTCACTTGCATATAGAGCCTGTCCTTATGAACAACTCCGGTTTCAGCCCATGTTCTGTAACGCTCACAAACATCGGGATGTATCACTCCAAGGATGGGACACGCCCACTCGCCGCTTTCTAGGTCACCAAACTTCTGTGCCACAATCGCCAAAACTCTTTGCGGATTTGGGTAAGAGCCTCTTAGTATCTGGTTTATGGTTGTAGGACTTTTACTAAGCAGTCTTGCCACGCCTCTTTGACCGTGCAATGTGACGGCTCTTACTAAGATCTCTCTACTCATTTAAAGCACCTTTGATTTTAAAAGTTCCGTTTTGGATGTCTCTTTTAAGCTGCTCCGCTTTTTCTAAGTCAATCACAAATGCTTTTGTGCCGTCAACCCTCTCTATAGGATATATTTCACTTATGATTTCTAGTTCACTCAGCTTTGTGAACCATCGTTTCGCCACCGCAAAACTCACCCCTGCATTTGTAGCTATGGTATGTTTACTCATCTTTGGTTCATTCATATGTGCTAAGAGCTTTGCGAGAGGAGGCGTAGTCTCTATCTTTATCTCTTTGTTTAAGTTGTAGTCAAACACTACACCGTTTATGATAGATGGACTCTTTGCCCCGGTGCTTTTGATAAGCGTAAACTGCGTTTGACTATAGGGTTTAGTTTTTTCAACCATCTCTACATACCCGACTCTTGTGAGATGCCAGATAATGGCTTTGAGATAGTTATGTGTCACACCTGTGATCATCATCACATCACCAAATCTAAAAGTGCGGTTGCGTCTCATGTAATCCCATACTTTTTTTAAAGCACTTGAATTTCTTTTGTATCTAAGTGGTGTATTTGTCTTATTTTTTGTCGCCATATTCCGCTCCGCTCATTTTAAAAGTTTTAAGGTCCACCTCTTCAATATCATTGAGTGAACAATATTTCTCAAGACGGATAAGAAGTACTTTTATCTGTCTTAGATTTGGAAACTTCTTTATGAAGTATTCAACGACATCTTGTTTTATGACAACATCGCTAAGCATGCAAAAACTCTCTATGTCCTCTTTATGTATAGGTTGGAACTCGACAAACTCGACAATGCGGCTATAAAAGTGCTTATGTTTTTTAAGTTTACGGTTGCTCTCTTCCATCCCCACAAAGAAGATAACTACACCTGTTTCATCGTGAAAATCTCTAAACATCTCAAGCACTTCAAACTTGCTTGAGCGAAGCAATGCGTCTATCTCATCGACTATGATTACTCTAGGCTCTGACACCAAAGATTCAATGGCTCGTTTGTACTTTATGGGTCCATTTCCGTTTGTATCTACTCCAAGCTCTTCACAAAGGTCGCTCAGAACGCTCGACTTCGTCCAAGTTTGTGCAGCTCTTAAAAGTATCGCATTTTCCATTGCGGCTATTTTTTCCAAAGAAAAGGTTTTGCCAAGTCCAAAATGCCCAAACCCTAAACCCATCTTTGGTGCGCTTCTCGGCAAGCTCTTTAAACTTTGCACCGCCTCGTATAATGTGCTATAATTCACAGTTGTAATAAACTCCTCTTTCATCTCTTATCCTTAGTTTTATTAGTCTTTTTTGCCAAAGACTTAAGCGATAAGTAAGAGGAACTCCTACTTATCTGTTAAACCTTATCCTGCTTTTCTTCTCGAAAAATCATCATATGCCATAGCCGCAATCTCTGGATTTTCCTCTTCTATTTTCGTATCTTTAGCCGTTCTTTGCTCCGGATGTTCTAACACCCAAAGTATCCGCTCCCTAAAACTGTTAAACGGCGGTCTGCCGTTCGCAAGCACTTTAGGCGGCAAACCCTCCTCATCTCTTTGTGTAAAGTCATAGTGGTTTGACTCTTTAAGAGCCTTTTTGTCCATTTCCTCAAGCTCTTTACCCGTCCTTACGACTCTGTCTATCGCTTCGGTATGCTTAGTTACGGCAAAGGTTTTACTCTCCACGATGTCGCACGCAGCATCAATGCGATCTAAGATAGTCGCATCTTTGATACTCTCCGCCTCTTTGACTATCTTCTCCATCTGGCGCATCATAGATTGCGACTTTTTGCGTGCTTTTCGTGCGACATAGCGGCTCTCGCCCATATGCTCGACATCTTCGGCTATGCAGACGAGTTCCATCTTTTGGTTATAGACAATTATTTTTCCCATATCATCGGGAACCATGACCGACACATAGTGACCGCTATACTCAACCAGCTCTTCGTGGATGTAGTTGCACCCGTCAAAACTGATACCTTTTTTGCCTACTTTGCGAATAAAGCTTTCGCCTAAAAGCAAGTCAAGCATTCGTATATCAGGCACGCTCTGCACCGTTGAAGCGTTTGCGTTCCAAACTTCTATAGGCTTCTTGCCTTTTAGTCCGCCATGCTCTCTTTGCTCATACATCCGTTCCACCCATCTGTCAATTACATCTTGCAGTTCATCCGGAGTAAGAAGCACGGTAAGCTTGAGACCGATATTCTCTTTTTTTATCTTCCAAGCATCACGCCACGCCTTTTTTTCTTCATCGCTTTTTGTCTTTTTTTCCTCAAGCCACTTTTGCTGAGAAGCTATCTTATGTGCAAAACTCTTTCTTGCTTGAAGTTCGCTCTTTTGCGCAACATTGTGACCTATGTATCCGGGGAGTTGCTCAAAGAGTTCTCTGCTTTGAGTTCCAAACATCCTCTCTACATGCGGCTTGCATTCTCCGCTAAACGGCGGCACAACAACCATATTGATACCAAGGTTCAGACACACGCTCTCAAAGTGAGCTGAAGTGTAGTCCTTGCCGTTATCTATAACCACATTTTCAGGGATACCAAACTTGATGATGCCCTTTCGCAAAAGCTGGCTGATGGTATAACCGCTTGAACTCTCACACACATGAAAAACAGGTCGGCGAGAGTAAACATCGATGGCACAAAGGACAGCGTAGCGTTTGCCGTCACTGCACATAACATCCGCAGGCGTGCTATCAAGTTCCCAATAGTGGTTTTTGTACTTCGCCTTTTCGCTTTCACTGCCATAAGCACTAAGGTATTGGTTTTTTGCACCGTCTGGCGATTTGCTAAAGGCATACAAAACAGGGTTTAAAAGCTTCCACTCATGCCAATAGCTGTTAAGAACATCATAACTAGGCATCGCATCGCCGAATGTGTGACACATATTTCTATATATCTCACTGATAGTCGGTCGGCTTGTTTTCAAAAAGTACCGCTTTGCACTCTCTTTTTGGTCGGCACTTAGTGCTTTTACACCACTAAACGCTCCTCTTGTATCTATAAAAGCCTCTACGACATTGATACCTTTTGCTTTAGCGTCTCTGTACTTCTTGAGCCAATCATAAAGCTGCTTTAGCGATACGCTTCCAAGCTCATCAAACTCTAACGAGTTTTTCAAAGTCTGCTCTAACCACTTTTGAGTGTTTAAAAAGCTCTCTTTTTTTATGTAAAACTCAACGAGTTTGCACTTCAAAACCGCCGCTCTTTGTTTGTCAGGATGAGCCAAAAGATAAACTTTTGTAAAATTTGCTTTTAAAATGTGAGTGGGTTTGTTTTCTTTGTCACTCTGAACTTGATCCAGAATCTCAAAGCCTTTTTCTTTGAGTTTATCTTTGTATCGCTCAGGCAGATCTTCTATTTTGTAGTGCTTTACTTTTTTAGCAGAGCCTTCAACTTCTTTTAGTTCATAATCAATGCTTTCTAAGGCTTTCGAGATGTTATTATGTTTAATATTCAAAAGCTTTTCAAGTGTTTTGATTGTGCATTCCGATTTCAGCCCCTCCATCACGCACTCTTTTGGGCTTGTGCCTCTTTGTACTCATCCTCCCATGGAAAAAACTCCTCAGTCCAAATCCCGTCTCGCTTAAAACACTTAAATATCTTAAAGCTCCCCGCACCGCCTTTCTCAGCCGAAACCTTGCCATTAAGTATCTGACTAAGCAGACTGGCACTAAGCTCATTGCGAGTAGCATAAGCTTTAACCGCCCCATAAGCCACCTCGTCAAACTTCACACGAAGCGGCGTGAGCTTCTTAACATTCCCTACTTTTTTCACTTCTTTTATCTCCTTTTTTTTATGGAAGTGGGGTTTCAACCCCGCCCTCTCTAGCTTACATGGATACCGCATATCCACATCAAAGCCCTACGAATAGAGCTTTATGTAGTTACTTTTTTTTCATATATACACTCAATAAAAATAAAAACAACATTCCAAACCACGACACGATGTCATATACATATACTTTATGCGGTATGTCTAAGTATTTTTCAATAAGCTTAAAGCTGATATTTATAAAAAACCAAACTATCATCACAAAAACAAAACTCTCAAGTATTGTTTTCACTAGCCCCCTCCACCTCAAAACCGCAAATGTTGAACACATCAAAATTACACTCCCAATCCGGACAGTCAAAATCATTCTCAACCTCTTTGCCGTTTACTTCACAAAAGATTTTTTCATCATCCGACTCATCCATAAATGACTTTTGGCACGATAGACAAGAAGCATCTACTTTTATTTTTACCGTCTCTTTTCTCACGCATACATCCTTAAACGCATAGGCTTTTCCATGCTCTTCATATTTACCCTCGCTTGTAGCACATGAAGTTCTTTAACCTGCTTTTGCAAAGCTGCATGCTGGTCACGGATGACAGAACGCAAAAGCATCAAGTCGCTCACATCCGCCTCCACCTTTTTCATCCCGTCCATATCTGCCATGTTGATGGCTTTGAGCAGTGTTTCAATCTCCGCTTTCATCTCATCACCCTCACGATTTGAGCAAAACACCCGCTACTCACAGCAGGATTGATTCGCAAAACCTCTCGTATAAGGTTTTTATACTTTTTGTAGTTCATATTTTTACCTCCGATATTGAGCGTTTTTCACTCTAATATGCCCTTGTGATATAATCATGTCGCAACACAAAATTCACACACAAGGACACATTACAATGCAAGACGATTTTTTAAGAAATACTCTTCCGTTCCCGGAGATTAAAGACTATGGACGAATGCTAGAAAACATAGATGCAGGTGTCAAAAGCCTAGAGCCGATTCTTCGTGAAATGATTGAAGCGATGAAGGAACAAAATGCGGCTATTGAAACGATTTTTAAATCAAATCAAGAGCTGCATGAAAGACTAAAGTCTTTTGCTCCCGTAAATAATTAGTCTTTTAGAGGTGCCTCTTGTTTTGGCACTTCTACCTTTTGCCCTTCGTCTCCCAATGCTTGAAGCATTGCTCCATGAGCCAAAGCCATTTGTGTTCTGAGTTGTTTCAACTCTTCTAATATCTTTTCAAACTTTTTATTATTGTTCATCTCACACTTCCATATTTCCAAACATATATATAGCTATTCCGGCTACCGCCATATCTGTATACCCGACAAACGCACTTCCTATAGCCACGCCTAAAACCACCATGTTTAAAGCTCTCTTCATCTTAGCTCTCTCCACAAGAACTCCTTTTTACTAAAATATTTACTAAAAGCTCTGCGAACAAAGCTCTAAAATAAATACTTGCCCCCTATATCACAGTCCTACTTTGGGGTGTACGGTTTGGCTAGACGACATGGCAGATGCCATTCGTTTGCGTGATTTCTAGCTGAGATTGCAATTGCCACTGCTGATGTTTACTCAAGTTCCAAAGCCTCACGGCTCGCCTCATACCCACGGTTAAGTCTCCAAGGTGCTATAATAGAGGTGCAAAAACAAAACAACACTCAAGGAGACTTAAGTATGGATACATTTTTTGAAAGCTATTTTTACGAAGACGAGTTTATTAATGTAGAGGGTAGTATCTTTGAGATTCTGAAAAATAAACACCCCAATCTTCAAAAATGTTATGAGTATATAGCTCCGGAACTTGAAGCAATTAACAACTTAAGAGATATGTTTATGAAAAACCACAAGCTCGTGATCTCTTTTCATCCCTACTATATGCTATATAAAAATATTCAAAATCCAAGTTTATCTATACGAAAATCTAAAGATAGATTTTTAAAAAGTAACTTATCTTTTTCAATTTCAAGCAAATCAAAAACTTTGCTTGTTGATTTTGAAGATGGAGAGTTTGTATATATACCAAAAAGCTTAAAGAACAAAATGATACAGATACAGCCGCTTGATGAGTTTAAATCTAGCACTGCATCATCCATCTTTCATACTAAAAAACCGACAAAAGGAGAATTAATCCCTTTGATAAATGAGCTAATTAAGCTCAACAATAAGCTTGATGTTTTTAACGAGAGGAAAATACCCTTTACTTTCTCAGAGCATTCATTGTGCTGGAGTAGAGTCTTCTTTCAAATGAAGTAGACTTTCTAGCCATTCTTTTTGCACATTTTTTTGAAGCTCCAAGTTTCATAAACATTTTCATATTCTCTATCTCTATTGCATATAATTTTTTGTTTTTTTCGAGCCAAATCAAGTCAAGATTAATCTCGACATTTTCCATAATATCTACTTTTATAGCTATTGATTTCTCATGCCCATCAAAGTCATACTTATCTATAATTAATCCTTTTACTTTAAGAGTAAACATCAACAATGGCAATTTAAAGAACATAATTAATAAACCTCTTAACCGTTTTAGGCTATGGTTTTATTAATTGATTTGAGAAGTATAGTTAAAATTCTTAACCTTTGTCAAGGACTTAGTGAATATTTTTAACTTTTTAAAGGGGAATCATCAATGGAAGAGTTAAAAGACAGAGTTAAATATCTAAGAATAGCCCTAAAAATAGGCTCTCAGGAAAAACTAGCAGAAATTTTAAATGTTAATGGTGCAAGAGTAAAAAGCATTGAAACGGGGCGTGTTAAAGACTTAACAGCCCAAGAAGCTAATATTTTAGTTAAAAATTTTAACCTAGATATTGATTGGCTCCTAACAGGCAATGGCGAGATGTTCCTACATAAGCAAAAAGAAACTTTATCAAAGCCGCATGAGCAAAAAGAGCAAGTTGCTTCAAGTTTGGTAAATATTCCATACTTTGAAGATACTTATGCAGCAGCTGGTGTGGGTGGGTACAGCTATGACGATAAACCTACCGTTATGGCATTTGACTCTACATTTCTCAAATCTACACTTGGTATATCTGAGTTTAAAAATCTCCATATCATCACAGCGGTCGGTGACTCCATGACACCAACTATCACATCAGGTGAGCTTTTGTTTATCAACCCTTTTGAGAATGAGAATAACACTATAAAAGATAAAGGCGTTTATGTACTAAGCACTCCAAATGGGCTGCTTGTAAAACGCATTAAAATATATCCTATAAAAAAGATGTGGACGCTTATAAGTGACAATCCAAAGGATGATGATATAGAACTTATGGAGGATGAGATTGATTCGTGTAGAGTAGTCGGTAGAGTAGTCGGTCATTTTGATAGGATATAAATATGGGTAAAGGTATAAATCTTGTAATAAAAATCGTAAAAGAAGTAGACAAGGCAAATAAGCGTGCAAAGAAAGAAGCAAGTAGAAATCATCTTATGCAGCAAAAAGAACAAGCCAAACGCTTTAGAGAAGCAGAAAGAATGCAAAAACTTTATGTTCAAGAAGAAAAAGTACATGATAAACGCATGAAGCAAATAGCCAAAGAAGAACTAGAACGCTTAAAAAATAAAGAAAATAAAGTGTTTGAAAAAAGATGCAAAGAACGACGAGACGCTAAACAAAAAATCGTAAATTCAATATTAAGGTAGTGAGATATGGAAAATAGTTTTTTACTAATAAGTGGTTTGTTGATTTTGCCTTTAATAGTAGGCTACTTAGTGTACTACGCAACATCGAAAAAATTCACTAAACAGGTCTCAGAGTATAAAAGTCTTGATAAAGCTTTAAAAGAGCATACCGTGCTTCTTGATGCTAAAAAGTCAGAAATCAACGAAGCAACAGTATTGTTAGAACAATTAAAACAAGAGTCTAAAGATATTTTTGCACTGCGAGACAGAGCAGATGAGCTTACTAAAATCGTAACAGAAAGAACTAGTGAACTTGAAGCTATGCAAGAGGCTTATAATGAGCTACAACAACTAAAAAGTGAGCTTGATTTATACTCACGCATTGAAAAATTTGTTGATTATGGGCTATTTGAAGAACCAGAGTATTTGTATGAGACATCGGAAAGATTTGCGATTGAGATTCAAAGAGTTCGAGAACAACAGAAAAAACTTATTAGTCAAAATATTGCTATTGAACTTCCAGATGATGATATTAGTGTTGACGGAAGTTCCAAAAACGGTAAAGCAATATTAGATGGACAATCAAAACTTATGTTAAAAGCGTTCAATATCGAATGTGACTATTTAATTGGAAAACTAAATATTTCTAACTTTGACAGAACTATGGAACAAATAGAAAAAAGTGCCGAGAAGCTTGAAAAGTTATCAATGACTTTGCTTTGTGGTTTCAATATAGAGTATGTTAATTTAAAATTTGAAGAGTGTAAATTGCAGTATCAATTTAAGCTTAAGAAAAACGCTGAACTTGAAGAGCAGAAAGCCATTAAAGAGCAAATGAGGGAGGAAGAAAAAGCGAGAAGAGAGTTTGAAAAAGCTATCAGAGATGCAGAAAAAGAAGAAAGAATGTATGCAGACTTACTCGAAAAAGCTAAAGCACAGATAGAAACTGCTGCGGAAGATGATAGAGCTATTTTGGCTGCAAAAATAGAAATGCTTCAGCAGCAATTGCTTGAAGCTCAAGAGAAAGAAACTAGAGCTAAAAGTATGGCAGAACAAACCAAAAGAGGTCATGTCTATGTTATTAGTAATATAGGTTCTTTCGGTGATGATGTTTACAAAATAGGGCTTACTAGAAGATTAGAACCTATGGATAGAATAAAAGAACTTGGTGATGCAAGCGTACCTTTTCAATTTGATGTCCATGCGATGATTTATAGCGAAGATGCACCAGCAATGGAAGCAACTTTACATAGAGAATTTGATAAATACCGAGTCAATGCAGTAAACAGAAGAAAAGAATTTTTCAGCGTATCATTAAGTGAAATTAAAATTACAGTCGAAAAACTACACGGTCAAGAAAAAGATTTCAAGATGACAGCTTTAGCTGAAGAGTATTATGAAACATTGCGGTTGCTTGGAAGATGACTTGCCTTATGGTTGCTGTAAAATTAAATATTTTTTTTTGCTTTTGAAATGTGAGTACCTTTTGCAGTATTAGGGTATATTGCAAAAGGTACATTGGGTACATTACTAAGGGTACATTGCACAACTTTACAACAACTCTCATTTCTAAAAATTTGCTCATTTCGTAAAAATAAACTATACACTCATCACAGCGTAAAACTCCGCAGATAAGGCACTTACAAAAGATTTTAAATTAAAAAATAGACAGAGTTGAACAAAGCAGAAAAAGAAGTGTAAAAAAAGTCTAAAAAAGTCCAGCACTCACTTTTTTACAACTACTAGAAAAAACCCACAAAAACCCCACAAAATAGGCACCCCAAAGAAAAAAAGCTCAAAATTTCTCACTTACATTTTATACACTTCCTTACAAATATACTCAATATTATTGATAGTAACATCTGCTTTCATGTAGGTAATTTTCTTTTTACTGACTTGTTTCGTTTCTTAGGTTATTTAAAGTTTTAAATATGTATAATTCTGCCTCTTAAAGATGTCAGGGTAGCTCAGCTGGTTAGAGCACTGGTCTCATAAGCC
>Ga0074197_1000743_pt1 | contig 35611 bp, 38 predicted proteins | sample EPASupsiteSAE305_FD_64526 | JGI IMG/M metagenome (GOLD analysis project Ga0074197, IMG submission 64526) | Bioremediated contaminated groundwater microbial communities from EPA Superfund site, New Mexico - SAE3-05 reassembly with SPADES | ecosystem: Environmental > Aquatic > Deep subsurface >...
TCTCATCTTCTAACGGTAAAATGTGTGTATATTTTCTGCCCATACAAAATTACCCCCTATCGTAGCTATTATCCTACGATAGGGGGCTTTTGCTCAATGTCTATTTTCGGGGGTTCAGCCCAAGAAACGGGGGTTTCACCATCTTTATAAATTAGTTTTTTAATTTTAACGCAAGGGGGTTTGTTGCTAGTGCTGTAGTGCTAAAATCCGTACATTTCTTTCCATATTTCAGTATTTTTAAAGTGCCAAATATTATGGTATTTAGTTAAACAGTTTGAAATATCGATCATTTTTTTACATTCGGAGAAGATTATTTTTTTATCTTCTTCTTGCCCTTCATAAGTTTCATTCCCTTTTTTTATTCCCAGAATTAACTGTAAGGCAAGTTCGAAAGGAGTAATCTCATCGTCTAATAACTTCTGGTTTTCTAAAAAAGACTTTATATCATCTTCTAACATCTTATTCCCCCTTAATTAATTCTTTTTGATTAATTATCATCTCTTCGGCTGTCTTTTGAGTAATGTGTATGAATTTTTTTAAAATAAGGACTAAAAAACATTTTCCCCAAAATTAAAATTGGTACAAAAAATATGGATTTGTTTAATATAAATTATTCCTAAAACTGTAAATATGCAAAAATAAAATCCCTGATTAGCAGGGATTTTATTTTTTAGGTTTAACCGTCTTTTAATCACAACACTACAATAATTGGTTATAACACAAAATTTTTGGTACTGATTAAAGGTGGTTTTACCTGGTGTTTATTAATAAATTAAGCATTATAGTTAGCGTTGCTGGAGTTGCTGGAGATTGTAGGGGCTGCATTGGCGATAGCTCCGGAGTTGCCGGAAGAAAGAGCCTGTTCAGCATACGCAACCATCTTCTTAGTCATATTACCGCCAACATAACCATTCTGACGAGAAGACAGCTGACCTTTATCGATCTGGTCGTAGTTGTTAATACCAAGTTCGTTAGCTACTTCCATTTTGAATCTGTCAAGAGCGCTGGAAGCGGCGGAAACGACAGGTGCATTATTTTTTCTGCTCATTAAAATTCACCTCCTTTTCCTTTGCTGGAACTATTGTTTGCAGATGCCTTGTCTGCTATTCCATAAAGGTGCTTGTATTATTTTCCTGTAAATCACCTAAATTCTTCTAATGATGTTTAGGCTGCTAGAAAAGAGGGGAATTGTTCCTTTTTAGTATCATTGGAAAATTTTATGAATATAAAAAAGGGGGGGGGTTGTTTGTATTTGTGTTAATAAAAGCTAAAAACTTAACGAATATAAAGATGATAATTTTCTTCATTAACACCGGGATGGACGGCTTGCGCGATACCCGCAGCAATTATCCGTGATACGCACATTACCAATTGGTCAATTTCCTTTGGCGTAACTACCATATTGCCTTCAAGAGCCGACAGCATCTTTTGGCTGATATTTTCTACGGTATCTTTATTGATTTCAGGAATTTTTTTATAGCCTTTTTCACTCCAATATTCCAAAAGACTGCTCAAGGTCTCATAAATAATAATCGATGTATTGACAACTGTGGGCACGCCGATGGCAATAACAGGAACGCCCATGCTTTCTATATTGATAGGTTGACGGTGGTTACCTATGCCCGCGCCGGGATTGATGCCAGTATTGGAAATCTGGATCGTGGTGCCAACTCTCTGTATGCTTGCTGCGGCCAATGAATCCACAGCTATAATACAAATGGGATGTACATGTTCCACGACTCCTTTGATAATTTCCGCCGTTTCAATACCTGTAATACCCAAAACACCTGGGGCAAGCGTGCAGACTGGGCGTAAGTTTTTGTCCATTTCTTCCGGAGCATAGGTAAGAATATGTCTGGTAGCTATAGTCAGGTTGACAACTTCCGGGCCCAAAGAGTCCGGCGTGGCTTGATTATTGCCTAAGCCAATTAACAGCATGGTGCTGCTTTGGTCTTTAGGCAAAAGGGTACGTAATTTTTTAGCCAATATACTGCTTACCTGTGTTAGTATATCTTTTTTATGACCGATATCCGGCACTTCCATAGTAATATAACTGCCAATTTTACGGCCCATGACTTTTTCGCCTTGTGCATCTAAAATAGTGATCGTATTAACTTTGATGCCAGGAAATTGTTCCACATCTTCTTGTACGCCTGGTATTTCTTTATTTTCAGCGCCTCTAAGTAAACTATGCGCTTCAGAGGCGAGGTCGAGAGTGGATCCCAATCCCTCCAAGGCAGTATTTGGGGCAGATAAATTTATAGTCATGCTTTCACCTTAATTTTTTATTTATTAGTTTTTAGTATGCCATTTTTATTAATTTTTAGACATGGTGTTTTATTATTTGATTGGTTAATCATAAATTTTCTTTTAAAATAGGTGCTGTATATGCAGGAAGCATTCACGGTAAAATAGAATAATACCATACACATAAATAATTATAAAAAATTGTTTTTCTTTGCTTTTTTGCACCATGTTTAGACATAATGGTGAAGGGGGGCTTTTTTGTGGAAGTCAGCTGTAAAGTTTGCGGCAAAAAGGAAGAAATTTCCAAAGTTCATAAAGATTATGCTAAAATTGCCAATAAATCCTCGGAAGTTTATATCTGTGAAACATGTTCCCGCCGCCTTTCTTTTGAGGCTGCTCGTAATAATGAGATCATTCATAAGAATAATTGACGCTTATTAATCACATAAAAGTGCTATAATAAAAATCCGCAGAGCACTAAGTCTCTGCGGATTAGACAGGCTCCTGAAGGAGCCCGTTAAAGTGGAAACATTTGAGCATTCACAAAACGCAACTATTTTGATCAAACCTGTTGACCAAAAGCGATTACCTAATAGCCCAAGAATAGTTTCCGAGCCTATTTTTTGTTTTTAGGACCGAAATTATACTAAAAATAAAAAAATTTTTTATGGAAAACCCAAGCAAAAAGTTAAGCGCGAAAGGGGGACCTTATTTGCGGGTGATTTCCGGAATGGCCAAAGGTAGGCATTTATCTGCGCCAAAAGGACATTCCACCCGTCCGACTGCCGACAGGGTAAAGGAAGCACTTTTTAGCGTTTTGGCGCCATATATTAACCAAAGTCGTGTACTGGATGTTTTTGCAGGTACAGGAGCATTGGGTATTGAAGCGCTCAGCCGCGGAGCAATTCGTGCGGTTTTTATTGAAAAAAGCCGTTCTACCTGTAATATATTGGAAAAGAATCTTGAGATTACGGGGCTCAAAACAAGCGCTGAAAATGCAAAAGTTTTTTGCGCAGACTGTTTAAAGATCATACCAATTTTAGATGAAAAATTTGATATCGTTTTTTTAGACCCTCCATATAATCGAGGATATTTAAAAAAAACCATATCTTTAATCTTGGAGTCCGATATACTAGAAGTAGATGCAATACTGGTGGTGGAAATATCTGCCAAAGATAGGGAGGATTTTATTTTACCCGGTATCGAGGTCAAAAAGATATCGGACTATGGCGATACGTCTGTCGTATATTGCCGAAAAGTAGAAGGGAGTTTTAAGCGTGGATAGAATTGAAATTGAAAGTATTTTAAAAGACTTAGAAGATACCGTTTCCGGAGCGTCACGTATCCCTTTAACAGGTAAAGTTTTGATAGATGGGGATCTGGTTTTGGAATTCGTGGATAAGATTCATGCCGTCTTGCCGGAAGAATTAAAACAAGCGCGTAATGTCTTAAACCAAAGCGATAAACTTTTAGAAAGTATGGAATCTCAAGGTAAACGGATTCTTGATGAAGCACGCTCCCAAGCCAGAATTTTGGTCCAGGAAAATCAGATAGTACTGGATGCGCAGGCTTTAGCTCAGGAAATACAGGAAAAGGCCGAAGCTGCCGCTATGGAACTGCGGCAGGAAGCGTTGACCTATTCTGAAGATATACTCCATCAATTGGAAACAAACTTGGAAAAAGCTATTTTTTCCATTAAGAGAAGCCGAGATGAAATTAAGAGCTTTCGCATGCCTGTAGGCGGCAACGGTAATTATAATAGTAACAATATGGATTAACGCCTGACCAACCGACCTATGAGCGTTAGCGCCAGAAGTAAAGAGATGCTCAAAATTGGCAAATATAGATTTACATATGTAGGCATTATGGGAAAACTTGCTGACAGCGGGGCTACCGCTGGTATCGAAGGCATCCATGGCGAATTATATATCATAAAGGCCAGGACAAAAGATACTGCCGAGTGGATAAAACGGCAAATCAGATAAATGCCACAGTGGATATCTGTTTCGCTTACCATAGCCGCTACTTGCGCTTGTACTGACAGGCCTCCCCAGGCCAGGATACTTGCACATAGGGGAAAAGCGATGCTGATGGGTAAGGCCCCTGCACCTACGGTATTGACACCCAAAGTCATTTCCCAAAAACCTGCGCTAATAGAGGCGACGATTTCTTTAGAAAATCCTAAGGCGACAAAGGGTTGCCAAATTATTTCCGCGAAGCCGCTTGTGGACAGCATTTGTGTTAATACAGAGAAAAAAACTAAATAACAACCAATGATTGCAATATTGCCGCCCGCTTTTTGGGCGGCATTTTTTAGTAGTTTTCCTACCGGTTCATGGTGGCGGTTTACTTCAATCCTACATCTAGAATTGGTGCAAATTTTTTTGATGTGTAAAGATGCTCCTTTAGCAAAAAAGCGTAAAAAAATGCCGATACAAAGATTGCTTAAATAATGTACGCCCAACAAAAGTATCCCCAATTGTGGTGCATTTAAAATACCAGTAGCGACTCCGACTACTATAAAAAGTGGACTGGCATTATTGGTAAAAGCCAGCAGCCTTTCACCTTCTTCCCGGCTGATAAGGTTATTTTGCCGCAGGCGGGCTGTGATTGCCGCACCTGTGGGAAAACCGGAAGTATAGCCCATAACAATAGCCAAGGCAGCTTCACCAGGCAAGCGAAAAAGTGGCCGCATTAGTGGCTCCAAAAGTGCTCCCATATATTCCATTGCTCCCATAGCTACTAATAATTCCGCACATATGAAAAATGGTAACAAGGAAGGCAGCACGACTTGCCACCATAAAAGCAAGCCTTGCGATGCCGCTTTATAGGCTTCTTCCGGGAATATGACCATTGAAAAAGTTATAAATATAACAAAAAATAGTAATATCTTGCGCATAAATTACTCCTCTATCTGGAAAAATATTTGTAATTTAATTGTGTGAATAATAAAAATAATATTTTTATAAATTTTTTAGTTGATTTTACTTGCCTAAAGTTGTTATTATATATACTAAATACCTCAAAGCAAATACCGTAACAGCATATTGAACAAAGTAGGATTGAAAAACGGATTTTTAAATATTAGGATAAAAAAACAGTATAATATAATATAAAAAACAACAGACAATAACGGAATTCCATTAATTAAATTTAAAAACCGTGAAACCGTGATACGGAAAATAGGAAAACCTCTAACTTAAAGAAAGTCATAACAAAACCAAAAAGCGGGGGGGTACATATTCTGATGAAGGTCTTAGTATTAAATTGCGGTAGTTCTTCTCTTAAATATCAACTTTTTAATATGGATGGAGAAAAGATTTTAGCAAAAGGACTTGTTGATAAAATCGGTATCGTCGGTTCCGTGCTAGAACATAACCCTATTGGCCATGATAAAGTGGTTATCGAAGAAGCCATTCCTAACCATTCCATAGCCATTAAAATGATGGTAGATGCTCTGATTGATAAAAATTATGGCGTTATTTCTGATATGAAGGAAATTAAGGCCATCGGTCACCGTGTTGTTCATGGCGGTGCAGCCTTTTTTGCTTCCGCTTTTATCAATGAGCATGTAATCGAAGAGATAAGACGCCTTGTAGAACTGGCTCCTTTACACAATCCACCTAGCTTATCCGGTATAGAGGCCTGCCAGAAGATACTTCCGGGTGTGCCTATGGTAGCTGTTTTTGATACAGCTTTTCATCAAACGATACCGAAGGAAGCATATATGTATGCTCTTCCTTATGAATATTATGAAAAATACGGTATCCGCCGTTATGGTTTCCACGGCACTTCCCACCGTTATGTCTGCTCGCGTGTGGCTAAAGTAGCTGATTTGCCTATTGAACAGACAAAGACCATAACCTGCCATTTAGGCAACGGCTCCAGCATTGCAGCCATTGACCGTGGAAGCGTTATCAATACCAGCATGGGATTTACCCCTCTGGAAGGCTTGATGATGGGTACGCGTTGCGGAGATATAGATCCAGCAATCGTTACTTTCCTGATGGAAAAGGAATGCCTTGGTGTCCATCAAATGAACAATGTGATGAACAAAAAGTCGGGCATGCTTGGTATATCCGGTATCAGTAGTGATGTCCGCCATATCCAGGAGGAAGCTGAAGCTGGTAATGAACGTGCCCAGCTGGCCTTAGATATGTTCGCTAAATATGTAATCCAATATATCGGTGCTTATGCTGCCGAATTAAATGGTGTTGATCTGATTGCTTTTACAGCTGGCATTGGTGAGAACGCTGCCAAAATTCGCGAAAACATATGCAAGAATCTTGCTTATCTAGGTTTGGAGTTGGATGAAGAGGTCAATAATAATCGCTCTAATCCCGAAAGAGAAATAACTAAAGCCGGTTCAAAAACACGGGTTTTTGTGATTCCAACCAATGAAGAACTGATGATTGCTAGAGATACGATCGAAATTGTTGAGGGTGGCAATTAATAAAGCAAAAAAAGCGTGATGATAAAATCGCGATTTATGTTTAAGCTTAAAACAATAGGCGGTTTTTGTTGACATTAGCTTTATCTGCTTGTATAATAATAAGGCGTATTTAGCTCCATTGGAGTTGTTATTAATGCTTATTGCACAAGTAGATAAAATCAAAAATTTTATAGGTGCCGAATGTCAGTTGGCTGTTTCTGCTTCAATTGATGCTGCAAGCTATGGCTATGATGATTTTTCCTTTGCCAGCCCTGTTGATTTTACCGGTACGGCCAAAAAATTGCCGGAAGGGATAGATATAATTGGTCAGGCGCAAGCGAAGATTTTAATCCCTTGTAGTTTATGCGGCGAAGTTTGCAACATGCCTGTTTGCGTCGAGATAGATGCTCTTTATTCTGAGCTGGGCGAAATACCTGACGTGAACGGTGAGCGAGATATCCACCCATTTACCGGAGATACGATTGATTTGGCTCCGGAGGTTCTGGGACAGATGTTTTTTCAATTACCCATGCGCTTCCTTTGTCAAGAGGATTGCCAGGGTTTGTGTCCTGATTGTGGGGCCAATCTTAATCATCAAAAATGCTCCTGCCATAGGGATGATATTGATCCCCGGCTGGAAAAATTAAAAGAATTCGTATTCGATGGTAGTAAGAAGGGGGTGTAGTCAATGGGTGTACCAAAAGGAAAAACTTCTAAAGCTAACAGACGGATGAACCGTGCTGCTAGATATACATTGGAGGGGCCGGCTCTCGTAGCTTGTCCGCAATGTCATGCTTTGAAAAAGCCCCATCATGCTTGCCCGGAATGCGGCTATTATAAAGGCCGTCCCGCGGTAGTTGTCAAAGCTGCTAAAAGTAAATAAGTTTACTTAAAGCGTTTTATACCAACAAAAAACAACCAGTGATGGTTGTTTTTTTATTTAAGAGTCGAGTATCCATATTATTTAATATTTGTAAAAAGGTTTAATTTTTTTGGCTTGTCGTTTTCCTTTATTTGGATTATGATATATAGAATAAGGCTGGTAAATTACAAATGAGTTTTATATATATAAAGCAATAAGACAGGGAGGAAATGTCATGCGTATAGCTATTGATATTATGGGCGGGGATAAGGCCCCGGAGGAAATCGTAGCAGGTGCCTTAGCAGCAGCGCAGGAATATCCGAATTGGCATTTAACTTTGGTCGGACAAAGCGAGGTTTTTCCTGCAACATTACCTGCCAATGTGAACACAGTTTTGTCCGCAAGTGTCATGGCTATGGATGAATCTGTAGAAAATTTACGTTCTAAAAAAGATTCCTCAATTTGGATAGCGACCAAATTGATCAAAGATAATCTAGCCGACGCTGTGGTTTCCGCGGGGTCAACCGCGGCGCAAATGGCGACAGCACTTTTACTCTTAGGAAGGGTACCAGGTATTACCCGTCCCGCTATCGCTACCACAATGCCAACGATGATGGGTGGTAAAATCATGCTGGATGTTGGCGCTAATAATGAATGCACTCCGGAGATGCTTTTGCAATTTGCCCAGATGGGCGATTTGTATTCGCGGATGGTAATGAAAGTGGCAAATCCTCAAATTGCGCTATTATCTAATGGGAGCGAAGAGTGCAAGGGTACGGAAACGATTATCGCAGCGCATGAATTGATCAAAAACAGCGGTCTTAATTTTATTGGCAACCGGGAAGGCCGGGATATTAACAAAGGCAATTATGATGTACTGGTTTGCGACGGCTTTACTGGTAATGTAGCTCTTAAGACTGTGGAAGGCACTAGCAGCGTTATTTTTAGCATGATGAAAGAACAACTGCAAAAAAGCGCTATCCGTAAGATGGGAACAGCCATGATCTTGCCGGGATTAAAAGAACTCAAAGCTAAATTAGATTATGCTGAGTATGGCGGTGCACCTCTCTTGGGTGTGGGCGGCGTCAGTATCATTTGTCACGGCAGTTCTGACCGCATAGCCATCAAAAATGCTATTCGAGTTGCCGGGACTTGTGTAGAAGGCAAATTCATTGATAAGATAGAAGCGATGATGAAACAAAACGCGGAATAAAACAGTTCCGTGTGCCATAAAAATAAGTTGCGGCTTTTTTTACTGCCAAGTAAGTTTGGTGTTAAAAAGAGGTTTTACAGATGAATGAATTTAAGAGATTGAAAAAATTATTATCCGAAAATTTGCTACTTGATGAAAAAGCCCTATCACCAGAGCTGACCTTAGAAGACCTGGGCATGGACTCACTAACTCTTTTGGAATTAGTGATAGCTGTAGAAGAAGAGTTTGGCATAACTATCTATGATGACGAAATGTCCGAAATTAAAACACTTGGTGAATTAGCAGATTTGGTTATGGTTAAGCTAAATGAATAATTTATTAAATTGGGATAAAAAAATGAATAAAGTTGTTGCGAAAAATAAAACTAATAATGATAATTATAAAAAACTGGGAGAAGCTATCGGTTTTCCTAAAAAGAAACTCTATTTTTTAGAGCAGGCTTTGACTCATCCTACTTTTTTTGAGGGTTTGCGTCCTAATGATAGATACGATAACCAAAGGCTGGAGTTTTTAGGCGACGCTATCCTTGATTTTTTGGTTGGGGAATATCTTTTTCAGAAATACCAAGAAGCGCAGGAAGGTGACTTAACTAAAATGCGCTCGGTTATCGTTTGTGAAGCGACACTTGCCAAAAAATCGCAAGAATTGGGTATAGGGAATGCACTGCTTTTAGGTAAGGGTAGCGAGGGTAGCGGAGACCGCAAAAGGCCTTCGGTTTTGGCCGATGCTTTTGAGTCGGTTTTGGGTGCTATTTATGCAGCCCAGGGTATCGAAGCGGCCAGAGCCTTTATCCTCAATCTTTTCAAAGATGAGATGGACAGTCTGCAAAAGGATGATTATGAGGATAAAAAAAGCCTCCTCCAAGAACTGGTGCAAAGAAACAGTTCCAAAGGAGTGCATTACCGGCTTCTGCAATCGACTGGTCCCGACCATGCCCCTGTCTTTGAAAGTGGCGCCTATTGCGGTACTTTACTCTTAGGTGATGGTAGTGGTTCCAGTAAAAAGGAGAGCGAAGTTGCGGCAGCCAAGACTGCGCTTGATAAACAGGATGATTGGCTTGAGAAAATTCAGCAACTATATAGAAGATAAACCTGCCTTGATTAAATGATTCAGCGGCGGGGAGGCTAAGAGGAGTAACAATGGAACAGCGAGATAGGCAAGATAGGCTAAAGGTTCCCTCCGGCGGAGCGAAAAGGCATATCTTGCCTTTTTTTATACCTATGGAAGGTTGCCCACATCAATGTATATATTGTGATCAGCGCTCTTTGAGCGGGCAGCAGACAGCACCCGATTCGGCAGCTATCAGAGAAGCAACCCTAGCTTGCCGGGATAGCGATATGCAGCTGGCTTTCTACGGAGGCAGTTTTTCTGCTCTGCCTAAATCCCGGCAGGAAGATTATTTATCCGCCACCCAAGAAGCACTAGAAGCGGGCTATATTGGTTCCATCCGCATTTCCACCAGACCTGATTATATAGATGAGCAAGAACTGGATTTTCTAGCCGCTTATGGAGTCAGGACGATAGAGCTGGGCATTCAATCCTTTGATGCCGAGTTGCTAACTACCTGCGGCCGCCTTTATGCGCCCGAACAAGCTAAAGAAGCCTGCCTCTTGGTGAAGCAAAGAGGTTTTGAATTAGGGATACAATTGATGACGGGGCTTTGTCAGGCAAGCTATGCCAAAGACCTGGCTTCTGCAAAAGAAGCAATTAAGCTTTTGCCGGATATGGCGCGCATTTATCCAACTTTAGTATTGGAGGGAACACCACTTGCCGAGCTCTGGAAAAAAGGTGAATATCGGCCGCAGACATTGCAACAAGCCGTGGCTTGTTGCCGGGATATGGCGGCGCTTTTTGCTGAGGCCGATATACCTGTTATACGCATGGGCATTAATCCTTCTCCGGAGACAGAAAAAGCATTACTCGATGGTCCTTATCATCGTGCTTTTGGACATCTGGTACGCTGTGCCCTTAAGCTTGAACAGCTGCGCTTACTGATAAGTCAGATGACGCAGCTGTCAGGGGAGATATTATTGCCGCAAGCTGATCTGACATTGGCAGTGGGTTATGGGAAGGCGGGGGAGAAGTGGCTGCGGGACAACTATGGTGATGATATCCGTTTCTGCATTAAAGAAGACCTATTTTCCGGGGATTTGGCCTGGAGAAGGGATGACTCTTGCCCCGTGGAAAAACTACTTTCGTGGAAAGATTTTTTGCGCATCTATAAACGGGAAGTTTTATCATAGATATGGGGGCTAACTTAAAAAAATATACTGTCCTACCGGCATATATTGTGGTATAATAAAATATATGTGCTTGTTGCGCTTGCCACAGAAGAAAACAAAGCGCCGGAGGTTTAGATGTACCTGAAGAGAATTGATTTATTGGGCTTTAAATCTTTTACCGATAAAACCAAGATATACCTGGAACCAGGTGTTTCTTGTATCGTTGGACCAAATGGTAGCGGCAAATCCAATATTTCCGATGCCCTTCGCTGGGTATTTGGTGAGCAAAGCACTCGCTCATTGCGAGGGGGAAAGATGGAAGATGTCATCTTTTCCGGCTCCAAATCAAGGCGGCAGCTGGGCATGGCCGAAGTAAGTATCATCCTTGATAACAGTGATGGGTACTTGCCTTTGCCAAATGAGGAAATATCTGTGATGCGCCGCATTTTTCGTTCTGGACAGAGTGAATATTTGATCAATCAGCAGGCTTGTCGGCTTAAGGATATATACTCGCTTTTTGTGGATACCGGCATCGGACGTGACGGCATTTCGATTATCGAGCAGGGGAAGATAGAGGAATTGATTAGTGCCCGTCCAGAGGAGCGCCGCGCTGTTGTAGAGGATACCGCCGGCATCGTCAAATACCGCAACCGTAAAAGAGAAGCAGTACGCAAGCTGGATGAAACACAGCGTCATTTAGAGCGGGTAGGCGATATCATCGGCGAGCTTTCCACTCGTATTGAGCCTTTGCGGGAACAGTCGGAAGCGGCCATCCTATACTTAAGCTTAAGTGAAGAGGCCCGCAATTTAGAACTGTCCCTTTGCCTGCGCACACTTATCGACGCCAAAAACGGTTTAGAGCAGGTAACTACCCAATGCTCTCAGACCAGCGAGGAGCTAATGAGTAAGGAAACTCTCCATATGAAGGAAGAAGCTGCTTCCGAGCAATTACGCCTGCGTATCAATACAATGGATGAGGAATTGGCTTCTGCGCAGGAAGAATTTTATCGTTTGCAATTGAATAGGGAAAATATCGCTGCCCAGCTTGATGTGTTAAAAACAAAGGCAGATAATGCTACGCAAAACCGTGATCGCCTGGCTGGGGAGCTGGAGGAATTAGATAAACGTCAGTCGGCCCGCCGGGAAGAGGCATCTGTTTTGGAAGCGCAGTTGATTGAGCAGCGAGCTGCGGCTGAGTTGATGGAAAAGCAGATCATGGACGGGCAAGGTGATGAACAAAGCCGCCGCGAGGCGATGGCTATTTTGGAAGAAAAGTTGCGCTCATCCAGAGATGAAGCTTTTGAGATGGCCAATTTATTGGCAGATCTGCGCAATCAGTATCATTATCAGGAACAATTAATGGAGCATAATGACCAGGCTTTGTTGCGCTTGGATGAGCAGGAAAAACAGATAGGCGAATTTTTGGAACAAAAACGCCTTGATGAAGAGGCTGCTAAAGCTGCTTGGGAAAAGGGCAAGAAAACTCAGCGTGAGAATCAAGAGCAACATAAGAAATTTGAAAAAGAACAAAAAACCTTAAGTGACCAGTTGCAAGAGATCGCTTCCGAAGAGACTTCATGCCGCTATCAGGTGCATGCATTACAATCAAAATTAACTATGTTGCAAGATATGGCGCAGAGCTATGATGGCTTTTTCCCCGGCGTACGTAGTATTTTGTTGGCCAAGAAAAACAATGACCCGGCCGCAGAAGGCATACTCGGCGTCATGGCTAGGCTTTTAGATGTGCCGGTAGCTTACCGAACAGCGGTTGAGGCCTACTTAGGTGCTTCTTTGCAAAATATCGTCGCAGAGAGCGAGAAAGCTGCCAAGGAAGCCATCCTTTATCTTAAGCGCAAGGATGGCGGCCGCGCGACTTTCATGCCTTTAGATACGCTGCATCTGCGGGAAACAGCCGATTTTTCGCAAGTAGCAGTGATGAAAGGGGTCTGCGGCAGGGCTTCTGATCTGATCTCTTGTGAAAAGAAGGTCCGCCCCGCTTTGGAATTCTTGTTAGCTAATGTCCTGATCGTTGAGGATATGGATACTGCTTCCGCCGCTGCCCGCGCTACCGGTTATCGCCGTAGCATCGTGACTTTGGATGGGGATATGATCAATCCCGGAGGCACACTTTCGGGGGGCAGTCACAATAAAAAATCTACGGAGCTTTTAGGTAAGCAGACCCTCTTGGAAGAGGTGCGCGCGGAACTTGCCGCAAAAGAAAAAGATTTGGCTACCTGGGAAGAAAAGCTACAAGCCTTACGCTCACAAGCAAAATCGCTTGATGGGAAGGCGGATGAGCTTAACAGCTTGATATCAGCGCAAGTAAATACCATTTATGCCCTGGAAAAAGAAATAGAACAGTTAGCGATGGCTATTGAAACCAGTAATCGCCAGATGGAATCTATCGAGCTGGAAAGAGGCCAACTACAAGAAAATAAAGGGGAGATACTCTCTCGCCAAGAGGATATCCAGGAAGAGCTGAAAGTCAAACAGGAAGAAAACGACCTTCTTTCCGCGCATGTCCAAGAAATGCAGCAGACCATAGACCACAAGCAAACGGGTTTGGATAAAGATAGAGAAGATACTACCAAGAACAGGGTAGAGTTGGCCCGTCAGCAACAGGCTTTGGCAGAGATGGAACGTTCTTTAGAAAGGCTGCGGCAGGAAGAAGAGAATACTACTTGGGAGCAGGAAGACAAGGCCACTGACCTAGCCTTGGCAGATAAAGAACTGGCGGAATATCAAAGCGTATTGGCTTCCGAGAAACAGTCTTTGTCCCAAGCAGAACAGTTTTTCGCGCGGCAGGAGCAAGTTTTGAACAGCAAACGGCATGGTCTGGCTGCCGAAACTGCCGAGCTGCAGCAATTCGAGACCACTTCTAAGGAGCGGTTAAAGGCTATAGAAGAATTACGGGCGCTCATGCATCAGCAGGAATTAAAAAAAGCCCGTTTAGAAGCGGATTGGGAAAACGAAGAAGAAAAGCTGCGGGAAAAATTCAATGTCTCATTTGCTGAAGCTGCTGCTATGCCTCCCCTGGAAATGGAAAAAAGAGAGGCCAATAAGCGCTTATATCAATTGCGGCAAAGCATTTCCCAGCTGGGTGTGGTTAATATCCCGTCCATTGAGGAATATCGGCAGGTAAGCGAGCGCCATACTTTTCTCGTCAGCCAGAGGAATGATTTACAGGAGGCCAAAGGTTCTTTGGAACAAGTTATCGGCGAAATGGATGTGATCATGTCCTCGCGCTTTAAAAAGGCCTTTACCAGTTTGAATGAAGAATTTCATCATGCTTTTGTTCGCCTTTTCAATGGTGGCAGCGCCGAGCTGATTCTCACCGAGCCGGAAAATATGCTGGAAACCGGTGTCGATATCTTAGTTCAGCCACCAGGTAAGCGTTTGAGTAATTACAATCTCCTCTCCGGTGGGGAAAAATCTTTGGTCGGACTCGCTTTAATGTTTGCGGTGCTGGCTGTGCGTCCTACGCCATTTTGTGTTATGGACGAGGTTGATGCGGCTTTGGATGAGACCAATGTGGAACGTTTTTCTGCCTATTTGCAGGAATTATCGCAAAAGACGCAGTTCTTGATGATTTCCCATAGGCAAGGTACTATGGAAGCTGCTTCGGCACTTTGGGGAGTCACTATGGAGGAAGAAGGCGTTTCCAAGGTTATTTCCGTTCGTTTGGAAGAAAAAGCAAAAGTCAGCTAAAAGTAAGTTAATTTCACTTACAGATAGGAAATTGTCCTCAATTAAAGGAATACTTCGTTATAAAAGATAAAGTTTATGGTAAATATAGGATAAATAGCTTTTAAGGAGAGAATATGGCATTCTTACAAAATTTACAATCAAAAATCTCCCGGACCAGAGAACAATTCACCGGAAAGCTGAGCGGCATTTTTAGTGGCTCAAAGCTCAACGACGACTTGTATGAGGAGTTGGAAGAGGCCTTGATACAGGGTGATGTCGGTTTTGGCACCGCCTGTTATCTGGTTGCGCATTTGAGTAAAAGGGTCAAAGATGAAAGAATTACTGATCCCGCACTTTTACAGCCTGTTTTGGAAGAGGAGATAACTGCCATCCTGCTGAAAAATGGGCAAATTCCTCTGGCTCTAAAGGAAGGACAGCTCAATATTTGGATGATGGTGGGCGTTAACGGTGCCGGCAAGACCACAACTATAGGTAAATTGGCAGCCAAATATACGCTCGAGGGCAAAAAAGTCATTGTTGCTGCTGCCGACACTTTCCGCGCCGCAGCAGCGGAGCAATTAGCTATCTGGGCTAATAGGGCCGGAGCTGACTTGATTAGGCAGACGGAAGGAGCGGATCCTGGAGCAGTGGTTTTTGATGCCTGCCGTGCCGCTGCTGCCCGTCATGCTGATCTTTTGATTATTGATACTGCCGGTCGACTGCAAAATAAAGCTAATCTTATGGACGAGCTGAGAAAGATAGAAAAGATCATCGAACGTGAAGCCCCCGATGCTGCTGTGGAAAAGTTACTGGTCTTGGATGCCGGCACAGGGCAGAACGCTATTTCCCAGACCAAGATATTCGGTGAAACGGTTAATCTTTCCGGTATCATTTTGACAAAACTGGACGGCACAGCCAAAGGCGGTGTGGTGATCGGTATCGTTAATGAAAGTTCGCTACCTATCCGCATGATCGGTGTTGGTGAAAGTATTGATGATCTGCGGAATTTTGATCCGCAGGAATTTGCCAGCGCCCTATTTAAATAAACGAAATTAAGGCCGCTTTGATAAAAGCGGCCATTCATATAATTATAGCAAGATATGAAGTTAGGAGGTTATGCGATGTCACTCGCAATCATTGGCGGAACGGGCTTAGAGAATTTAAGTTTTATAGATTCTGCCAAGAAGCAGATCATTAAAACAAATTATGGCAAGGCTTTGATCTACCGTTGCGAAATAGAGGGGAATTCTTTTATTTTTCTACCCCGGCATGGCCTAGATCATAGTTTGCCTCCGCATTTGATAAATTACCGTGCCAATATCTGCGCTCTGGTAAAAGTAGGTGTCAAAAGAGTGCTTTCTTTTTGCTCTGTAGGTAGTTTGGATAAGGATATCCCTCCGGGGAGTTTAGTTATGCCAGAACAGTTTATTGATTGTACTTGGGGGAGGGAGAGTACCTTTGCTGAGCCCGGACATAATGCTCATGTAGAAATGACCAATCCTTTTTGCCCCTCTTTTTCCGATGAAATCGCAAAAATTGCCCAAAATATTAACATAGAAATGCGCCGTGACGGAGTATATGTTTGTACACAGGGGCCACGTTTTGAAACCCCGGCCGAGATCAAGGCTTATGCCTTATGGGGAGCAAATCTGGTAGGAATGACCGCTGTTCCCGAATGCCCGCTAGCCAGAGAAGCCGGTCTTTGTTATGCCTCGATTGCTGTTGTGGGCAATTATGCTGCCGGAATTGCCGGTACTCTTGCTTTAGATGAGATCGAGAACATAAGCGTACAAAAGAAGCCGCAATTGGAAGCGATTTTAAAGACACTGCTTTCCAAGGGAGAAGCCGCCAATTGCTCTTGCCGCTTGGCTAAAATTGCTAGTTGTGAAAACTGGGATAAACAGGTTACCTGCTGAAATATAATAAATGTAAAAGAAGAAGTACCGGAGGTAAGTTTATGAGTATATTGATCCAAGATGTGTCTATACTTACCATGCAAAGGCTAGAAAGCGGTGAGATATGCCCGGTTTATAGAGGCGATATCGTCATCGAAGGTAATCTGATCAAAAATATCGGTTATGCGGATAGGAATGTCTCTTATGATACGGTCATCAATGGAAATCATCTTTTAGCTATGCCGGGACTTGTTAATACTCATGGGCATAGTGCGATGACGCTTTTTAGGGGTTATGGCGATGACATGGAGCTGATGGATTGGCTGCAGAACCGCATCTGGCCGCTGGAAGAAAAATTAGTTGCCGCCGATGTTGCCGTGGGATCCCGCCTGGCTATATTGGAGATGATTAAATCCGGTACTACCGCTTTTGCCGATATGTATATCTTTATGTCCGAGGTGGCGCTTGCGGTAGAGGAGGCTGGGATACGTGCTTCTTTATGCAGGGGATTGACCGAAGGCCCCTTGAGTATATTTAAGACCAAAGAGGCGGTCAATTTTGCCGTAGATTTTCAAGGAGCAGCTAATGGTAGGATAACTACTATGCTGGGCCCTCACGCGACTTATACCTGCTCACCCAAATATTTGCAAAAAATAATGGAAAAGGCTGATAAACATAACTTAGGCTTGCATATACATTTGGCGGAGACAAAAGCAGAAGTTGAAGATATTAAAAACCGTTACGGGAAATCACCGGTGGAATATTTAGCAGATATTGGCTTTTTTAGCGGCAGGCCAATCTTAGCCGCTCACGGCGTATATATTTCTGAAGAAGAAATGCCTCTTTTGACCGAAAAAAAGGTCAGCATCGCCCATAATCCCCGCAGCAATATGAAGCTGGCCAGTGGCATGGCGCCTGTTTGCAGTCTGCAGAAGGCTGGGATCAATGTTTCTTTAGGTACGGACAGCGCTTGCAGCAATAATAATCTCGATATGTTTCAGGAATTACGTGCTTCTACTTTTTTAGCCAAGGTGCGTGATCTGGACCCGCTGGCTCTGCCTGCGGCCAAAACCCTGGAAATGGCTACTGTTTGCGGCGCCAAAGCTTTAGGGATAGAGGATGCCGGAATCCTTGCCGCCGGTATGAAAGCTGATCTGATCCTCATCAATACCGACAAGCCGCATTTTTATCCGCAGCATGATTTGATCTCGCACTTGGTTTATGCGGCTAGTGGCGAAGATGTTGATATGGTTATCGTCGATGGGCAGATATTGATGGAAAAGAGGCAGTTGCTAACCATAGATGAAGAAAAGGTTATGTATCAGGCTGACGAAGCTGCCACTAAATTAGTCGGTAAATGATTTTTGCATAAGGTTTATCAGAAAATCAAAAATCCTCATTGAATTTGTTTTTCTATGAGGATTTTTTTATATTTAAGCATATATTTTAACTGACAAGGGAAAATACTTGACAGTATATTGTTTTTTCTTTATAATAACAAAGGTTAAAAGAAAAAGTGGCTGCCTTTGATAAATTGTGAGGGTTTTGCGGATGATCGAAAAAAGGATGCATATAGCTGTCCTCTATGATTTTTATGGTAAGCTGTTGACCGAAAAGCAACGTCGGGCTATGGAGCTTTTTTATGAAGAAGATTATTCTTTAGGAGAGATTTCCTCCTTAAGTGGCAGTAGCCGTCAGGCGGTTTACGATTTGATTTCCCGTAGTGAAAATCTACTTGAGCATTATGAAGAATGTTTAGGAATTGTAGGGGCATATTTGCGTCGGCAGGACCAGTTATCTTCTTTGGAAAGGCTGGCTGCGACTATAGAACATTCTTCTCCTAATGAGCGTTGGCTGGAATTCTGGCGGCAATGGTATCAAATGGCTGATGAAGAAAGACGGTGAGCTGATTGGTTTTTGGAGGACTTTCTGATAGATTACAAGATATATTTTCCCGCCTCAAAGGTAAGGGCAAACTTAGCGAAGCTGATGTTAATGAAGCTTTACGCGAAGTGCGTGTGGCCCTTTTGGAAGCGGATGTCAATTATAAAGTAGCAAAAGATTTTATTGCCAGCATCAAAAATAGAGCTGTGGGCTCGGAAGTAATGGGTAGCCTTACCCCTGGACAACAGGTGGTCAAGATCGTCCATGAAGAACTTACTGCTTTGATGGGCGCCGAACAGGCCAAATTGCAGGTCAGTTCCAAACCACCGACAGTGGTCCTGATGGTCGGGCTGCAAGGCTCAGGCAAGACGACAAGCAGTGGCAAGATCGCCCTTTGGCTTAAAGGTCAGGGAAAAAGGCCCCTTTTGGCAGCAGCAGACGTTTACCGTCCTGCAGCTATCGATCAATTGGAAGTGCTGGGAGAAAAGACAGGCATACCCGTATTTTCCTTGAAAGAGCATCCAGACCCCGTCAGAATTTCTCAAGAAGCATTAGAACATGCTAAACGTCATGGCAATGACTATCTGATCATTGATACTGCCGGACGTTTACAGATCAATGACGAGTTGATGCAAGAGTTAGAAGCGATCCGTGCAGTTGTAGACCCTAATGAGATATTGCTGGTGGTAGACGCTATGGCCGGGCAGGATGCGGTCAACGTGGCTTCCACTTTCAATGAGCGTTTAGAAATCAGCGGTATTGTTTTGACGAAGTTGGATGGTGATACCAGAGGTGGTGCAGCCCTTTCCGCGAAGTCGGTTACCGGCAAGCCCATCAAGTTCACCGGTACAGGTGAAAAGCTGGAAGCTTTGGAACCTTTTTATCCTGATCGTATGGCCTCGCGTATCCTGGGGATGGGAGACATTTTGACCTTGATCGAAAAGGCGCAAAATTCCGTAGATCAGGAAAAAATGGCCGAAATGGAAGATCGCATGCGCAAGTCGCGCTTTACCCTGGACGATTTTTATACCCAGATGCAACAGATAAAGAAAATGGGCGGCATGCAGGAGATGGCCGGGATGATACCCGGAATCGGCAAGCAGATCAAAGATATTCAAGTTGATGATAAGCAGATTAACCGCGTTGAGGCGATCATTAGATCTATGACGCCGCAGGAAAGAAACAACCCTGCGATCATCAATGCCTCCCGCAAGTTGCGTATTGCCAAAGGCAGCGGCATGGCGGTGCAGGACGTTAACCGTCTATTGAAGCAGTTTGAACAGATGCAAAAGCTTCTCAAGCAATTTAATTCCATGGCTGGTGCCAAAGGGATGCGTAAGGGCGGTCGTGGCGGTATGAATTTCCCCATGGGTTTAAATTGATTTTTACTTAGGCGATCAATAAGCTTTATATTACGGCTTATGATATATATTTAACTATTATAAAGGAGATGAAAGAATTGGCAACTAAGATCAGACTCAAAAGAATGGGTGCGAAAAAAGCTCCCTTTTACCGTTTGGTGGTTGCGGATGCCCGCTTTCCCCGCGATGGGCGCTTTATCGAAGAAATAGGTTATTATGATCCCACCAAGAACCCCCCACAAGTCAATATCGACATTGAAAAGGCTAAAGAATGGTTAAAGACAGGTGCTGAACCTTCCGAAACCGTAAAATCACTTTTCAGAAAAGCCGGTATCTATAAACAAGCCGATCAAGAAGTTGTGGCAAAACCTGCCGAAAAGAAAGCTAGAGCTCCTAAAAAAGCTAAAGCAGCCGCCGAAGAAGTTGCTCCTGAAGAAGTCACTGCTCCTGAAGAAGCTGTTGTTTCTGAAGCCGAATAACCTGGTCTTAATGACTAGGTTCCCGCTTAGTCGGGCTAAGGAGGTAATACTGTGAAAGAACTCGTTGAGCACATAGCCAGATACCTGGTGACTGATCCCGCAGCTGTAACCGTTACTGAGGAAGAGAAGGATGGTTATATTCAGCTGGAATTAAAAGTAGCTTCCGAAGATATGGGAAAAGTTATTGGCAAGCAGGGTAGGATTGCTAAAGCTATCCGGACGGTAATCAAAGCAGCCGCCATAAAAGACGGCAAGAAGTATAATCTAGATATTAGCTGATCAGACTGTCCATCAACTGCGCCATACAGCGTTGTCGAACGTCCAGCTTCAGTCGCGTACGTTTGAGTACGCTCCCTAGCTGGCCATTCCTCCGCCTGGTCTGGCTTGTTTCTGGACAGCCTTATTAAAGGTGGAGTTACGCCTGCGTCTCGGGTTCGGCCGCGCCTGGTCTCGCTCGTTTCTCGGCCCGCTGACCACTTTTTTGACAGTCTCGGGTGAGCCGCTTGCGGCTCACCTTTAAACACTAATTACTTGTTGCAACAACTAACGCATGATAAGAGGTGTGTAATGGCCAATAATAAAAATCAAAACGTTTCCGGTGCTCCTGCTGAGGGTATTCTCGTTGGGGTAATCGGTGCGCCTCATGGCATCCGGGGAATGGTGCGGGTGGAATCTTTAAGCGATTTTCCTTCTCGCTTTTCACCTGGCAGCATTATGTGGGCAAAGCCACAAGGTCGAAAATTAGAAGTTGAATCATCGGCTCCTTATAATGCTGTTTTATTGGTCAAATTTGTGGGTATTGACGACCGTAACGCCGCGGAGCTTTTGCGTTCGGCCCGCCTGGAGATCAAACCTGAGCAAGTTGCGCCTCTGCCGGAAGGGCAATATTATCATTTTCAGATTGCGGGTCTGGTTGTCTATGAGAAAGACAAGCGTTTAGGTGTCGTGCGGGAAGTACTGACTAATGGAGCGCATGATCTTTATGTAGTGGATACGGATTCCGGGGAGGAAATCATGATCCCCGCACTCAAATCTGTGGTGAAGAAGATTGACCTGACAAGCGGCCGGATGGAAGTAGAGCTGCCTGCAGGACTTATATAAAGGTGGACTAGTATAGCATGCGTATCGATATACTGACGCTTTTTCCGCAGATGTTTTGCCCTTTGGAAGAAAGTATCATTAAAAGGGCCAGGGAAAAGGGTATCGTAGATATCAATCTTATCAATATTCGGGATTTTGCTTTTGACCGTCATCAGATAACCGACGACCGCTTGTATGGCGGAGGCGCTGGTATGGTGATGAAGCCGGAGCCGATTTTCGCTGCCGTACGTTCAGTTTTAGGTGATGATAAGCCACGGGTGATCATTACCAGCCCCCAGGGAAGACCATTTGACCAAAAATTAGCTCAGGAGCTTTCGGCTGAAGAGCATTTGATCGTAATCTGTGGTCATTATGAGGGCATAGACGAGCGAGTAATTGAGGGTTTGGCAACAGATATCATATCGATGGGTGATTTCGTCCTTACGGGCGGAGAATTGCCCGCCATGGCCATTGTCGACTCGGTGACGCGTCTATTGCCAGGTGCCTTGGGTGATGAGCTCTCAGCCGCACAAGAGAGCTTTGAGGATGGTCTCTTGGAGTATCCCCATTATACCCGTCCGCCGATTTTTGAAGGCATGGAAGTACCGGAAGAACTGACTTCGGGCAATCATGCCCAGATTGCCAAGTGGCGACGTCAAAAAGCTCTGGAGCGGACTTGGCGCTACCGACCAGACCTTTTGGAAAGCGCGCCTCTTTTACCGGAGGATAAAATATATCTTGAGCAGTTAGATAAAGAGATTCAAAAGCCTTTCCGTATCTATGTCGCTCTTTTACATTATCCTGTCTATAATAAGAAAAAGCAGGTCATCAACACTTCTTTAACGAATTTAGATTTGCATGATATCGCCAGGGCGGCAGCAACATATGATGTGGAAGGTTTTTATATCGTCCAGCCGGTGCAAAACCAGCAGCGTTTGATGCAGGAATTAGTTGACCATTGGCAAGGTGGATTTGGCGGACGCTATAATCCTGACCGCAAAGAGGCTTTATCTAAGGTGCGTCTGGTGGATTTCTTAGAGGATGTGCGCGAGCAGATAACCAGCCAAAGCAATGCGCCGCTGCATTTAATTGCCACCAGCGCCAATATTTGCCGCGAAGTTATCGCTTATCGGGATATGCGCAAGCAAATGGAAACTCAGGGCGGCGATTATCTGCTGCTTCTGGGAACAGGTTGGGGAATGACGCAAGAGATATTAGATGAGGCTGAATATTGCTTGCGTCCGATCTACGGGCGTGGTTCTTATAATCATCTTTCTGTGCGCAGCGCGGCATCAATTATGCTCGATCGACTCTTGGGAGAAAAAAATTGTCGCTAGAAATAACAAACAGTTGAAAGAACAAAGGCCCTGTGTTATAATAAAAGGCATGTTTTAGGCTTTGGACCGGTCCGCTACCGAGCAAACGGGAATGAACGGTCGACGAAAAAAGGAGGATTTAATTAATGGCAAATCTTATCGATGCGATCGAAAGCGAGCAATTGCGCCAGGATATTCCTGATTTTCGCCCTGGGGATACCGTTCAAGTGCATGTAAAGGTCGTAGAAGGCACACGTGAAAGAATTCAGGTCTTTGAAGGGGTAGTAATCAAAAGAAAAGGCGGCGGTTTGCGGGAAACATTCACCGTCCGTAGAGTAACTTATGGTGTTGGCGTAGAAAGAACATTTTTACTTCATTCTCCCCGTATTGAAAAGATCGTTGTTACCCGCCACGGTAAAGTCCGTCGGGCAAAATTATACTATTTGCGTAATCTGACCGGTAAAGCGGCTAGAATCAAAGAAATCCGCCGCTAAGGTATGTAAATAGCACCAGAAGGATTTCTGGATACAGACCCACAAAATAGGGGTATGCTTTGATTTCATTGATGAGCATACAAGCATATGGGTGTGAATAACACCAGAAACCTAAATAGGGGGTAAGAAATTTGATATCATCCAATGATTTTAAGACTGGTGTTTCCATTGAGATTGATGGTGATGCTTATATCGTTGTCGATTTTCAGCATGTTAAACCGGGAAAAGGCTCCGCTTTCGTCCGTACTAAGCTGAAAAATGTTCGTACTGGGGCTATAGCAGAAAGAACCTTCAATGCGGGAGAAAAAATGCCTAAGGCCCATCTGGACAGGCGTGAGATGCAATATCTCTATCATGATGGCGATGCTTATATTTTTATGGATACACAAAGTTATGAACAGATGCCTCTTTCCGAAGAGCAAATGGCTGATGGCAAGCAATATCTCAAGGAAAATATGAATATTTCCGTTCTCTTTTTCCAAGGAGCAGTGATGGGTGTTGATATGCCTGCTCAAGTTGAACTGGAAGTTGTAGAAACGGACCCTGGCATCAAAGGTGATACCGCTTCCGGAGGCAACAAACCGGCAGTAACTGAAACGGGCGCCGTTGTGCGTGTACCTTTCTTTATCAATGTCGGAGACGTTATCCGCATCAACACTAAAACCGGAGAATATATCGAAAGAGTATAATATGCCCGGCAAAAATCCATAATAGAAACGATTGTTATTTGCGCAACTATATTATTTGAAAGGGGGCAGTGATCATGGAAGAATTACAAAAAAAAGTAGCCTATTTACAGGGAATGGCCAAAGGGATGGATTTGAAGCATGAGTCTAAAGAAGGCAAAATGATCAAAGAAATCTTGGAAGTTATGGAGGATATGGCCGATTATATTTCCGAATTATATGAAGCCCAGGAAGATATGGAGGAATACATGGAAAGCATGGATAGCGACCTCTCCGACCTGGAAGAAGATTTTTATGAAGATGATGAATGTGAATGTGACGAAGAGGATGAAGAAGATCTGGTAGAAGTAACTTGCCCTAATTGCCAGGAAGAAGTCCTTTTTGATGCCGGCATCCTTTATGATGATGACCTGATCGAGGTAACCTGCCCTAAATGCGGCGCAGTAGTCTTTGTCAATGGTGAAGAAGATGAAGAAGACGACGAAGAACTTGCCGATGAGGAAGAAGACAAAAAAGAATAAACCTGATTAGTTTATTAATCGGGCACGAAATATTAGCTTAATAAATAAAGCATAGGGAATCCCTGAGAATGAGGGAACCCTATGCTTTTATTTTTGTCTTTTTTTTCGAGCTAATAGCTGGCCTTATTGTTTAGAGCTAAGATATTAAAGGCTGCAGTGTAGTTTGAAACCCAGTAAGCATAAATACCTTCAAAACATAATACTCTTAAGTGTAGTATAAAAAAACTTTATATACCCTAAATAGTAATAGCAAAATTCTTGTTAATTTTTCATAATTATAATTGACGAAAACAGAAGTAAAAGATTTTTCTTTTAGTTTAAATAGATCATTCTCATTTAGCAAAATAAATTATTTTTAGGAGGTATTTAATATGACAGACGTAAAGAAACTCTACCCAAATTTTTTAACCCTTGATGATGCTCTGGCACTTGACAAAAAAACTGCAACAGAAATGACCCTCAAACACCTGAATCAATACCGGACCCAATTGGCTATAGATTTAGGAGCCGCTACCTATGTTAGGAAAGCTGAAGGATGCCATTTTTGGGATGAAAATGGCGATAAACACCTTGATTTTATTGGTGATGTCGGTGTTTATGCTTTAGGTCTCAACAACCCATTCATTCTTGATAATGTAAAAAAATATCTGGATCAAAACTTATTGACAATGGATCCTCTGACCATCCGTCAAATAACTTCTTCATTTGCCCATAACATGGCTCTAATTACACCAGAATTGACCAGAACAGTTGTTGTCGGTGGTGGTGGTATGGAAGCCAATGAAACAGTTCTCAAGATGGTGACGATTGCTGCTCATAGAACTAAAAAAGGTAAAACCAGAATGCTCACCACTTTGAATTCTTTCCATGGTAAATCTGCTGCTTGCGTTAACCTCGGTGGTAAGCCGAAATGGCGTGAATGGCAAGATACCCTTCCCAACTTTTCATATGTTCCTTATGGTGATTTAGCTGCCGCTGAAGCAGAACTTGCCAAAGGTGATGTTATTGCCTTTATGGCTGAAACCATCCAAGGTGAAGGTGGTATCGTGGTTCCTCCGGAAGATTATTTCCCCGGCATCCGCAAACTGTGTGATAAATATGATGCTTATATGGTAATGGACGAAGTCCAGGCAGGTACTTCTAGAACCGGTAATATTTGGGCTTGGCAGTATTACGGCAACTTTGTTCCTGATGCTTTCACTTTTGCTAAAGCTATCTCTAACGGTATCCTGCCCGCGGGCGGAGTCCAGGCTAAAGACGAACTATACTTAGCTGCTTACGGTTCATATGAATCCGCTTTCCATCATACCGCTACCTTCCAGGATAACCAGATCAGCGCTTGTGTAATGCTTGCCTCCCTCCAATTTATCCTCGAAAACGATGTTCCCGCCAAAGCCAGAGAAACAGGCGCTTATTTAATTGGTAAGCTCAATGAATTGAAAGCCAAATATCCTGGCGTTATTGATGAAGTCCGTGGTAGAGGATTTATGCTCGGAATTAAATTTAAAGCTAATTCTAAGGGCGAATATTATACAGTTCCTATCAGCGGTACGTTAGCCAATAAATATAAAGTACATACCTTATTCTCGATCAATGACGAAACTATCAACCGTTTCTATCCTAACTATTTTTCCACTCAGGAAGACTTTGATTGGTTCCTCAATGGTTTAGAAAATTCGATCAAAGATGTTTTAGCCCAAATGGGAGAATAAAATACCTTTCTTTTAGTAAAGAAAAATAATAACACCTCCTAAAGTGTTAAAAAAGCATGGATGTAAATTGTTAGAAACAAGCACATCCATGCTTTTTTATTTTTAAAATTATCTTATCTAACTATTCTTTTTGAGTAGTTATTATTTATATTATTTCAAATTTTCAGTATAATTTTTTTAAAAAAATTAAAAACTAATTAATGATTTTTTGACGAACTCTTTCCTCTTTTCCCTCCTTTCTATCTTTTCTCCCTATTCAAATTTTTAATATTTTTCAGGCAATTCTTGTTGACATTTTCTAACAATGGGCATAAAATGAAAATTGCGGGATGAAAAGTAATTTGATATATACAAAATAATATATAAAATTTGCTTTTATTATCTACAGCTAAAACTGCATAAACTATCTCACTTGGAAAAAGCTGCAATAAAGCAATAAAACGAATCAAAAACATAAGCATTCGGGTTATTTGCCTAAAAGCAGTTTTTATTTTTGCTTTAAGCTTGCAAAATAATTAATTTTAGGAGGTATTGTTATGACAGATGTACAGAAATCTTATCCCGGGTGGTATACTCTTGATGACGCTTTAAACTTTGATGCAAAAACAGCTATTGATCTTACTCTCAAACACTTAAACCAGTACAGGTATCAAGCAGCTTTGGACCTGGGCGCTTCCGGTGTTATTCGTAAGGCTGAAGGTTGCCATTATTGGGATACAGAAGGCAATGAACACTTGGATTTTGTTGGTGACGTTGGTGTTTATATTTTAGGAATGAACAACCCCTATATTATGGCAAATATCAAAAAATATTTAGATACCAAACCTCTGACCATGGATCCTTTATGCATCCATCAGACTACTGCTGCTTTTGCTGCTAACATGGCTCTTATTACTCCTGAACTGACCAGAACCGTTATCGTCGGTGGTGGCGGTGCGGAAGCCAATGAAACAATGCTGAAGATGGTTAAGATCGCTGCCGGCAGAACCAAAAAAGGCAAAACCAGAATTCTGTCTACCTTGAATTCTTTCCACGGCAAAACCACTGAAACAGTTTTCACCGGTGGCAAACCGAAATGGCAACAATGGCAATCTGCACCCCCCGGACACACTTATGTTCCTTACGGCGATTTAGCTGCTGCTGAAGCAGAAATGGCTAAAGGCGATGTTATTGCTTTCATAGCTGAACCTATCCAAGGTGAAGGTGGTATCGTAGTTCCTCCGGATGATTATTTCCCCGGCATCCGCAAAGCTTGCGACAAATATGATGTTTATATGCTCTTTGACGAAGTTCAGGCTGGTACCTGCCGTACCGGTTATATCTGGGCTCATAGATACTATGATGGTTTAATCCCGGATGCTTTCTCCTTTGCAAAAGGTATTTCCAATGGTGCTCTGCCTGTAGGCGGCGTACAAGCCAAAGATGAACTCTTCATGGCTGCTTATGGTTCTGACGAATCTGCTTTCCATCATACTGCAACTTATCAGGACAACCAGATCAGCGGCGCTGTTGCACTTTCTGCTATCCAATTCATTATCGACAACGAAGCTGAAAAAGTTATCAGAGAAGGCAGCGCTTATATATTCGGTAAATTAGCAGAATTACAAAAGAAATATCCTAACGTTATCAAAGAAGTCCGTGGCCGCGGCTATATGATTGGTATCAAATACGGTCAGAACAAAGCCGGTGATTATTACACCATTCCTGTCTGCGCTACCTTGTCTCATAAACACAGAGTCCATACCATGTTCTCTATCAATGATGAAACCATTTGCCGCACTTACCCGAACTTCTATACTACAAAGGAAGATTTCGATTGGTACCTCAATGGTTTGGAAGATTCGATTCAAACCGTTCTTGCTCAAATGGGCGAATAATTTTAAATTAATATTAAAAAAGAGAAAGCCTTGTGCTTTCTCTTTTTTAGTTATATGCACCAGAAAAAAATAGGAGGTATTATTATGACAGATGTAAAAAAACTTTATCCGGATTTTTATACCCTTGATGATGCAATGGCTTTTGATGCAAAAACAGCTACTGATTTAACTCTTAAACATTTAAACACATTCAGGTATCAAGCAGCTATCGATATCGGTGCTTCCGCTGTTGTCTCAAAAGCTGAAGGTTGCCATTTCTGGGATACCGATGGCAACAAACACCTTGATTTCGTTGGTTGCGTTGGCGTTTACATCTTAGGCCTCAACAATCCTTTCATTATGAATAACCTCAATAAATATTTAGCTTCCAAACCCCTGACCATGGATCCTTTGTGCATCCATCAGACCACTGCTGCTTTTGCCCACAACATGACTCTCGTTACCCCCGAGCTTACCAAAACCGTTATCGTTGGTGGTGGCGGCGCGGAAGCCAATGAAACCATGCTGAAGATGGTCAAGATCGCTGCCGGCAGAACCAAAAAAGGTAAAACCAGAATTCTTTCTACATTGAATTCCTTCCATGGTAAAACTGCTGAAACCGTTTTTACCGGTGGTAAACCGAAATGGCAGCAATGGCAAACTCAAGTTCCCGGCCACGTTTATGTTCCTTATGGCGATTTAGCTGCTGCTGAAGCAGAACTTGCCAAAGGCGACATTATTGCTTTCATCGCTGAACCTATCCAAGGTGAAGGCGGCGTCGTGGTTCCTCCGGAAGATTATTTCCCCGGCATACGCAAACTTTGCGATAAATACGACGCCTATATGTGCATGGATGAAGTTCAGGCCGGTAGCTGCCGTACAGGTTATATCTGGGCTCATAAATATTATGAAGGTTTAGTTCCTGATGCATTCAGCTTCGCCAAAGGCATCTCCGACGGCGCACTGCCTGTTGGCGGAGTACAAGCTAAAGCAGAACTTTTTGATGCTGCTTATGGTTCTGCCGAATCTGCATTCCATCATACTGCTACCTATCAGGACAACCAGGTCAGCGGTGCTGTTGCTCTTTCTTCTCTTCAATTCATGCTGGAAAATGATGTTCCCGGCGTGGTTAGAGAAGGCAGCAAATATATATTCGGCAAATTGGAAGAATTAAAAGTAAAATATCCTAACGTTATTAAAGAAATCCGCGGCCGCGGTTATATGATCGGTATTAAATATGGCGCCAACAAGGCTGGGGATTTTTATACCATTCCTATCTGCGCAACTTTGGCTCTTAAACACAGAGTTCACACCATGTTCTCAATCAACGACGAAACCATTTGCCGTTGCTACCCGAACTATTATACTACAAAAGAAGATTTTGATTGGTATCTCAGTGCTTTTGAAGATTCTATCAAAGATGTTTTGGCTCAAATGGGAGAATAATTATTCAGATCAACTTATACTAAATAAAAAAAAGAGAAAGCACAAGGCTTTCTCTTTTTTTTATTATTTTGATGAAATCAGAGTGTTTTTAAGCTATATTTTCAGAATTATTAAATATTTCTCCCTTTTCTCCCTTTTCCACTTTTTCTCCCTTTTCCAGCTTTTTTTCAATTCGTTGACATTTATTATATGAAAAGTTAAAATGTAGACGGTGCAAAAAAGGGATGTTTGGCAGGGATTTTGTTTTATATAAAGCGACTATTTAATTTAAAATATCCTATTTTTTGTAATTATATATTTTGGGGAAAACCGCAATAGACAAATAAAAGAGGATGCAGTTGTTCTTGAGGAAAGACATGTTAATGCGTTCAAATTTATGGGTTTATCATGCGGATTTTTTTATTTGGTTACTTATGTAACTCATTTAATAATATTTAGGAGGTATTGTTTATGACAGATGCAAAAAAGATTTACCCGGATTTTATGACTGTTGATGAAGCCTTAAGCCTCAAAACTAAAGAAGATAGAGATATGGCTATTGCGCTTCAGCTTAAGCACAACAACCAGTTCAGGACCCAAGCCGCTTTGGATCTTGGGGCTTCCGATGTTGCATTTAAAGCTGAAGGTTGCTATTTCTGGGATTATGAAGGCAATAAACATATGGATTTTATCGGTTCCGTTGGCCCCGCTCTACTGGGCCTCAACAATCCCTTTATTATTGATGCCATCAAAAAGTATTTAGACAGCAAAACTATTACTATGGATCCTCTTATGATCCATCAGACCACAGCAGCTTTTGCCCATAATATGGCTATGCTTACTCCTTACGCCCCAAGAACAGTTCTCTGCTGCGGTGGCTCCGAAGCCGTTGAGACTCTGTTAAAAATGGTCAAGATTGCTGCCGGCAGAACCAAACAAGGTAAAACCAAAATATTATCCACCACGAATTCTTTCCACGGCAAAACTTGTGAAGCAGTTTTCACCGGTGGAAAACCGAAATGGCAGCAATATCAGCAATCACCTCCCGGCCACGTATATGTTCCTTATGGTGACTGGAAAGCCGCTGAAGAAGAACTTAAAAAAGGCGACGTCATTGCTTTCATATGCGAACCTATCCAGGGTGAAGGCGGCGTGGTAGTTCCTCCGGACGACTATCTGCCAAAAATGAGAGAACTGTGCACCAAATATGATGCCTATATGTGCATGGATGAAATCCAGGCCGGCTCCGGCAGAACCGGTTATCTGTGGGCGCATCAATTTTATGATGGTCTGAAACCGGATGCCTGGACCTTTGCTAAAGCAATCTCTGGTGCTATTGTTCCGACAGGTGGCGTACAAGCTTCCGAAGAACTCTACCAAGCTGCTTATGGTTCTAATGATACATGTTTCCATCATACCGCTACCTATCAGGACAATAATCTCTCCGGCGTTACTGCCTTGGCTTGCCTGCAATACATTGTAGAAAATGATGTTCTCGCCAAGATCAGAGAAGGTAGTGAATATTTTATCTCCGGCTTGGAAGCTCTGAAAGCCAAATACCCCAATGTAATCAAACAAATCCGCGGCCGCGGTTATATGCTCGGTATTGAGTATGGTGCCAACAAGGATGGTGCATATTACACTATTCCTATCTGCGCCACCATGGCTAACAAATACAGGATCCATACTATGTTCACCATCAACGACGAAAGAATTTGCCGCATGTATCCCAATGTTGCAGTAACCAAAGAAGACTTTGATTGGTTCTTAAGAGATTTCGAAAACACTATCAAAGACGTTCTTGCTCAAATGGGCGAATAATTCTTCTGACTGAAAAACTAATCAAGAAACTAATAAAAAAGGGAAGGCCTTGTGCCTTCTCTTTTTTTATTAGAATAAGTAAAAAAGCGCCTTGAGGCGCTTTTTTGTTTTTAGTATTTGATAGGAAAAGCTGTTCTAATACTCGTCCTGATTTAATAAAATATCTTAAGTAAAAAAATCCATAAGAAGTAGGCAAGAAGGAAAGGACATTAAACATGGGGATATCTAGCTTAGCAAAAGAAAACAGGCCTTCGCTTATGGCAAAAGGGGTTTCTTTAGAAGAAGTATTGCCTTTTTTGCCTCCCAACTTGCGGAAAATGATAGCCACGCTTGCTCCAACCATAGGGGTTTCTCTAGAAGAATTACGACTACGTTTAGGAGCACCCGTAGCTTTGCGTTTTGCCTACGGTGAGGCCTTTTTAGGTAAAGATGGACGCCTGACGAATTATGTGGCAGATGGCTATTTGTTTTCCCCCCAAGAGATGGAGCAGGCTGTTCTTTTGCTTTCTAACAGTTCTTTCTATGCTTTGGAAGAAGAATTGCGACGCGGATATATTACCCTTCCTGGAGGGCATCGTGCTGGATTAACTGGACGTGCTGTTTTAGAAAAAGGCTATTTGCGTACCCTGAAAAATATTTCCGGCATCAATATCCGCATAGCACGTTATATACCTGGGGCTGCCGACGGTATATTGCCATATTTATTTTCTCCTACATCCCAAAAATTGTTGGATACTTTAGTCATTTCGCCTCCCAGGGCAGGCAAAACTACAGTTTTGCGTGATCTGGCAAGGCAATTATCCGAAGGCATGGGGGCTTGCCGCCGGAGCTATAACGTAAGCATTGTTGATGAACGTTCAGAGATAGCAGCCGTAGTTAATGGTATGCCGCAGATACCGGTCGGCTGCCGCAGCGATATTTTGGACGCTTGTCCCAAGGCTGAAGGGATGATGATGCTTATCCGTTCGATGTCACCGGAAATTATCATTTGTGATGAAATCGGCAGGGAGGAAGATGTACTTGCTATCCATGAGGCCATTAATGCCGGTATCGTAGTAATAGCCAGCGCTCATGGGGAGGATTGTGAGGATGCCCTAGCCCGTCCTTTTTTGGGGAAATTGATACAAGATAAATATTTTAAACGTCTTGTCATCCTTTCCCGCTTGCAAGGGCCGGGTACAGTAAAGGCGATTTTAGATAGCGAAATGCAAGAGCTGTAAAAAGCAAAGGGGTAAGAAAATGTTGAAAATAATCGGTGCTTGCATCATTATCTTTGCCTCCGCCTCTATCGGACGTATCGGTGCCGCAAAGATGGAAAAACGTTTTCATGCTTTGCAATACCTGCAAGGCGGCATTTTATCTTTGGAACGTGAGATAGGTTATGGTGCTACTCCTTTACCGGAAGCGCTTATCTCCGCATCCGCAGCTGCCGGCCCGATAGCGCCCCTTTTTCAACTTACGGCCCAAAAACTCCTTGCCGGCCGTGGCATAAACGCTCAAGAGGCCTGGTCGGAAGCAATAGAGGAAGTATCCCTTCCGCTAAATCGGGCCGATTGTGAAATATTGGCTGCCTTTGCTACCGGTTTAGGCCTATCCGATGGCAAGGACCAATTAAAAAGGCTGGAATTGATCCGTTTACGCCTGCAAGCAGCGGAGGAAGAGGCAAAAAAGGAATGGCAAAATATGGGCAAAGTCTGGAAAAACCTCGGTTGGGCAGCTGGTGTAATTTTAGTATTGATTTGTCTTTAAATAAAGGAGTAAAAAAATGCAGGATACACAAATAATTTTCTTTTTAACTGCTTTAGCGATTGCCGTTACAGTTTTACATACTTTTCTTAAACAAGCTGGAAGAGACGAGTATGCTTACTTGACTTTGGTCGTTGGTCTGGCCATAGGGCTTTTAAAAGTATTGCCCGTTATCCAACAGCTTTTTGATGGAGTACAATCGGTATTTAAACTGTACTAAGGAGGGAAAAGGAATGGCATCCTTTGCCTCTATTTTCACAATTATTGGCTTAGCGATAGTCGCTTCAATGCTAGCGGTTTTTTTATCTGAGGGGCGTCTGCCGGTGATCGGCCTTTTGGTAACTATTGCGGCAGGCATATTGATCTTTTTACAGATATTGCCCCAATTATCACAAGTTTTGCAGCTTTTTAACAGTCTGGCTGATAAGGTTAATATCAACACCTATTATTTTGGTACTATTTTAAAAATCATTGGTATTGCATATATTGCGGAATTTGGTGCTCAGGTATGCCGTGATGCCGGACAAGGGGCAATTGCCCTAAAAGTGGAATTTGCCGCCAAAGTAGGTATCATTCTGTTGGCGATGCCGATCATGGCTGCTATTATCCAGTCGGTTTTGCGTCTATTATCCTAAAGGAGAGAAAGCGTTGGGGACTTGGCAAAAAAGGGTTTTTTCTATATTAATAATAGTGCTGCTTGTCATACCGGCCTTATGTATATTTAATTCCCAGCCCGCTTTTGCACTGGATGAAGCCGATCTCTCTGAGGATTTATCTGGTATAGAGGACTATCTTTCTCAGATGGATAGCCAGATATCTGAAGAAGAGGAATATTTTAGTCTGAGTGGATTTTGGCAGCAATTGAAAGAGGGTAACTTAAGTTTAGATTTCAAAAGTCTGCTTTATTTTTTCGCAAGTTTCTTTTTTAAAGAAGTAGCGGCATCAGGCGCATTTTTAGGACAATTAATAATCCTGTCTGTAATATGCCTGATACTTACTAATCTTAAAAATTCCTTTGATAAAGGTAATATTGCAACATTAAGTAATGGAGTCGTTTATTTAGTTTTAATAGGTTTGGCTATCGGTTCTTTTTCTCTAGCCGTATCTGTCGCTACAGCGGCAATGGATAGCATGAGCAGCTTTTTATATGCGCTTTTGCCTCTGTTGATGACCCTCCTGGCAGCTATCGGTGGTGTGACCACCGTCTCTGTGATTAATCCAATGATTCTGGCCGCCATATCTTTAATGATGTTTCTGATGAAAAATTTCATCTTCCCGCTGATCTATTTTTCAGCTGTCTTGCGTTTAGTTAGTAATATTTCTCCTAATTTCAATGTCGATAAAATGGCAGGCCTTTTTAAGGATATTGCCATAGGAATTATGAGCGTTTGTTTGACTGTTTTTGTTGCTTTTTTAAGCCTATCGGGGTTGGCAAGCGCTTCCATGGACGGTTTGGCAGTTAAAGCTGCCAAATCCGCTACTGGCATTTTTATTCCTGTAGTAGGAAAATCCTTGGCCGATGCTCTTGACAGCGTATTGGGGACAGCATTGGTTTTAAAAAATGCCGTAGGTGTTTTGGGCGTAGTAGTTATTCTTTTTATTTGTGCTATGCCCGCGATCAAGATTTTGGCGCAGGTTCTCATTTATCGTCTGGCTGCCGCAGTGGTACAGCCTATGGGGGAAAACCAATTAGCCAATGCTTTAAGCGGTATCGCTAGCTCTTTACTTTTGCTTTTTGCCGCAGTTACGGTTTGTGGTTTGCTTTTTTTCTTTGCGATTGTAATTACGCTGGGTGTGGGAAATCTTGCAATGATGATGCGTTGAGGTGGCTTTAGATGCTGGATATGATTAGCGAAATGGTACGCAATATCGCTGTCTTAGTGCTACTCGCACTTTTTATGGAGCTGCTACTTCCTTTTGGTGAACTGAGTCGTTTTATCCGTATGGTAATGGGGTTGGTATTATTGGCGGCTGTTTTGAACCCTATCTTGGGATTGCTTAAACAAGAGCAGTTATTGCCTTCTTTTCAGAAAGAAGATTATAGTCAGGAGACCGCCGCCATTTTGGACAGAGGAGAGGAGTTATCTACACAAATGGAAGACCAGGCTCTAAGTGAATATGAACAAAGCACTGTCTCGCAGATAGAAGCCCTGGTGTCATTAGTTGATGGTGTAAAAAGCGTAGAGGCCAGCGCCGAGGCAGATTCACAAGGAGGCATCAAAAAGATCTCTCTTGAGGTAAGCAAAACATCTGCTACTGTTTCCGAAGAAGGGCTAAAAACCAAGATTACCGATACCATCAGTCGTTTTTATAATATTGATCCATCTATATTAGAAATCGTTATCACCGAGGAGGGCAAGGCATGAATAAAGAGGATGACAAAAAGCCTGAGAATAGTCCTGGCATAATAGAAGGGAAGAGAAGTCTTCTTCCCTCCATAAATATGAAGAACTTCTCCGCGAAAGAAAAAAAGCTCTTTTTTAAACTGGGAGGTATTTTAGTAGTAGGAGTTATCTTAATGAATATCTTTGGCGGGGGAGAAGATGTCACCAAAGATAGCGCTGCTACTACATTGCCCACTTCTATTTCAGCTGATAGCAGTTATGAACAGCAAATGGAAGAAAATATGGTGTACATCTTAAGTAAGATTAAAGGCGCTGGTACTGTAGAAG
>Ga0074197_1000745_pt1 | contig 35593 bp, 53 predicted proteins | sample EPASupsiteSAE305_FD_64526 | JGI IMG/M metagenome (GOLD analysis project Ga0074197, IMG submission 64526) | Bioremediated contaminated groundwater microbial communities from EPA Superfund site, New Mexico - SAE3-05 reassembly with SPADES | ecosystem: Environmental > Aquatic > Deep subsurface >...
TTATCTGGAGCTACTGAGGGGACTCGAACCCCTGATCTGCTGATTACGAATCAGCTAATAAAACGCTCAAAGCAACGCAGTTACGGTGTTTCTGAAATATCTTGACTTGCATCTGACTTGCATAGATATTCATTTAGCTTTTCGATGTTCTGCTCTTTAAACTCACTGTCGAGGTGCGTATATATGCCTAGCGTTGTTTTTATGTCTGCATGACCAAGCAATGTTTTAGCCGTTAATACGTCCACTCCTGCCTTATATAGCATTGTTGCGTAAGTGTGTCTTAAATAATGCGGAGTAAATCTTTCTATTGTAATGCCTTTAAAATTCTTATCGTATTTGCTTTTTTTATATTTAACTTTTCCGTCTTTAACAAACGTTGCGTTACCGTATATTACATCTAAATCTAATAAATATGTGTTCCACAGACATTTCCACGATGTTTGTGTGTGTAGACTGCCCTTGTTGGAGCAAACATATATACTATCTTTTGTTTCAGCTTTTAAAAAGTCAACAAGTTTTTGAGGTATTGGAATTGTCCTTAACCCTGATTTTGTTTTGGTTGACTTTATTTGTGGATTTTGCCCGTTAATAAATTCTACAGCCTTATTTACAAATATTGTTTTTTTATTCAAGTCAATGTCATTCCACGTCAAGGCTATTAATTCGCCTCTTCTTAATCCTGCATATAACATTATCATTGACGCTCTCTGCGCCTTGTGCGGAGTGTTTTCAATCATGGATATCTCTGTATCAATTAATGCCCTCCTGTGGCTTTTTGGTGCGTTGTGTGGAACGATTAATGCGGTGCAAGGATTATATTCTATAGCTCTGTTTACAATAGCAAAATCAAATATTTGCTTTGCTGTTATTTTTATGTCGTGCAGTGTCTTTTTAGCCGTCGGTTTATGCGTGTTTGGGTTTTTACTTGCCAATCTGTCAATAACGCTTTGGATTTCATATAATTTAATTTTTGAAATAGGGATATTATCTAAGTCTGATTTTAAATGGCTAACAAACGAGCGGTATGCTCTATATTGGGATTCTGAAATACTACTTTTTTTGGTCTTTAACCATCTATCTGCCCATTCACCAAAAGTGTCGTTTTCGGATGTAATGTCAATGCCTTTTTTTAACTGTAATTTTAGGTCAAGTGCTTTTTCGTCTGCTTCTTTTTGTGTATTTCCATATATAGTTTTATACTTACGCTTTTTATCTTCATCCAGTCCAATATAGACTTGTACAGCATATCTGCCATCTTTTCTTTTAGTATTTGTTTTCTTTGCCATTTTAACACGTCCTCTATATAAATATGGCTATTCTATTACATATACCGAATCATCTGTATATGCCGAATCGTCAGCTTCTATATAATCATCTTGTAATGTATAAAAATAAGTTGTAAGTTTGCCTTGCCCGTCTGAAATAACTATTTTATGTTCGCCATCGTTTGTGCTAGGGCTTGTCATCCATTTCCACGACACATAACCATCATCATCAGAATACTTTTCTTCTAGTCCATCAGCGGTTGATTCTCCTGAATCATAATAAACAGATATGCTATATTGTGTATTTGGCTTTCCTTTAACTGTTATATGAGCCTCGCTCCCTGCTATAACATTATCAGTCTTACTCACTATTGATATACTACTGTTTGCTTCTCTTTCTTTGCCTCCGTTAAACATAATAATAGATATTACCGATACAATCGAAACGACGGCTACGCAAATTATTATAATCATACGCTTGTTATATGTGGGTTTGCTTTCTGCGGTTATCTGTGTTTTTTGCTTCTTTGAGGTTAAAATTAGATAATTTACGTATCCCAAAAATGAAGGCACGGTAGCCCCTACAGTAAAATGGTCAAGTTCTTTTATATAATCTAATGCTATTAAAAATACAATAGTAGATAACACTGTAAATATAAATGCTATTCCTTTCCCTCTTTTTTCAGAGAAAGGGTTTTTATTAATCAATCTACAAATAACAACAGGCAAAGCATAAGCTGCCAAAATTGTTGCAACTATCATTAGTGAATATGAAATAGATTTGTCTATTTCCAAAATCAAGGGGATAAGCACGATTAAAGCTACAATTAAAGTTGTGACGAGCTTATTATATTGGCTTATAGCAAATTTTGCGTTTAAAACATAGTATGAAAGGTCGTATCCACAATACGGGCAATGAGTTTTTTCATAAGAAATTTCATAATGACAATCAGGGCATTTTGTTAGAGTTGTAAGGTTTGTCTCGCAAAATGAACAAGAATTGTCATTGCTTAAATTTATATATCCGCACTTTGGGCAAGTTTTAAAGTCTATTTTTGGCTCATGCTTTTCTGTAGGGTTATTATCTGAAATAGGCGGGGTAGAGGCTTCGTTCTCTGTGTGGTCTATAGCACCAAGTATATTTTCATCTTGTGGTTTAAACTTAATATCACTACCAAAAATGTCATTATTTGCGGGTTTGTTACTCAATGAGTATTTTATATCTTCTTTTTCGCCTGCTAAATTGTTTGACCGTATCATTATACACACATCCTATTAAAATAATCAGTTAATTAATACATATTGTATATCCGTTCTTGTCAAGAGTATAAATTAAAACGGTATGTAAATAATTATCACATATTTTTAGTTATTTTGCAACTTGAAATAACATTTATTTTGGTGTAGTATAACTTTATAAGAACATTTGTTCTATACATAGTGTAAAGGAGCAGTATATGGAAAATAAGTTTAAAGAACTTATTACAAATTTTAGTCAAAAAAAGGTAAACGATTATCTCATTCACCTTTTAAAAAACGAAGAAAGTCAAGGGCTTGTTTTTGTTTCTCGTCAGGCAAAGACATAAACAATTTGATATTTTCTTGAAAGAGTTCGTCATCTTCTGTGATGGGCTCTTTTTCTTCGTATCCTAATAAATATGCAGGGCTTACATCAAGAGCTTTTGACAAATTTTGTATAGTAGCTCTTTTAAAATTTTTCACAATACCATTTTCATATTTATTAATAGCAGCCTTTTTTACACCAATTTTATTACCTAGTTCTTCTTGAGTTATTCCCTTTTGAATTCTTAACAATTTAATTCTTTCAGATATCTCCATTTTAATTCTCCTAATGCTTTATTTTTAAAAATAGTATCATAATTTTATACAAAAATCAATCAAAAATAAAAAAAGTATAAAAAAAAGATACTTTTTTATTGACAACACGATTTATTGATGATACACTTAAAGTGTCTTAAAAAGATACTCTAAAAAAGGAGGCGAGCATATGAACAAAAATAAGCTGAGGTCTGTTATGATTAGTAATGGCGACAACTATTGTTCTCTGTCTGAATACTTAGGTATTACTACAACTACCTTTAGCAAGAAAATCAACGAAAAAAAAGGCGCTGGATTTAATCAGCATGAAATGTCTAAAATAAAGAACAAATATAATTTAGACGTGCAAGAATTTTGCGATATTTTTTTTGCCAAACAAGTATCTTAATTAGATACTTTGAAATGTTTTGTAACAACACAGCATAAAAATACCGCCTTGAGCTGGCACTCAAAGACGGCAAAAGAAAAACTATCTAAACAATTATACAACATATTCTTAGTAAACACAAGGAGGCTTTTATGGACAAGCTTAAAATCAGATGCAAAACCGATACAGACACAGACACAAAAACTCAACGTATGGCAAGGCTTAACGCAGATAGCTATGAGAAAGTAATGGAAGTAGCGGAAGAGAGCGGAGAAAGCATGCGAAGTGTAGCAAGTAAAATGATTGATTACGCATATAAACATATAGTTTTCATCTCAGACGAGGAGTGATTTTATGAAGCAATCATTAGTTACTGATTGGAACGAAGTACCTGTGTTATTTGATATCCCGCTTGCGTGTCGAATTTTCGGAGTGCAACGTGGTGCGTTATACAAATGGATAAAAGAAGATAATATGCCATTCATCAAAATATGCGGTGGAAGTGTTAGATTTTCAAAAAGCGCAATTTTAAACTGGTTGAATGAGAAGGAGTGTTGAAAATGGATTTTAAGTTTTGTAAGTGCGATATATTTTTGATTATTTCAGTCATTTTTCTTGGCGTGCTTTCAATTTGCGTTTTGCTTTTTAAAGTAGACACCTTTGAGGCACGAGCAATGGGAACGCAGGAAATTGTTGAGAATACAACAAAACAGGACAAGCCACAAGTATTAGTAGTAGAGAAAGAACAAACCTATTACAACATACCTCTTGAAGAGCAGTACCAAGACTTTGTTTTTGAGATGTGCGAGAAGTATAGCGTGCCTGTAGATATAGTGCTAGGCATCATGTGGCAAGAAAGCAAGTACGACTTTATGGCACTTTCAAGTGACCGCTCATGCGTTGGAATAATGCAAATTAATAGAATTCATTATGATGAACTTAATAAGCAACTTGGTATTACGGATTTAACAAACCCACAACAAAACATTGAGAGCGGTGTATACATATTTTCAAATCTAGTACATAAATACGGCGATTACCACAAAGCTTTGGTTTGCTACAACTGCGGTGAAAACGGAGCAAAGGACAAGCTTACAAGTGGATATTCAAACAGCGTTATGAATTATGCTTTAAATTTAAGGGAGTGTTAAAAATGGAACAAGCAAAATTAAATAAAATTTTAGACGAACATAAAGAGTGGCTGCGGAGTGGTGGCGAAAAAGGGAAAAGAGCGGATTTGCGTTCTGCGGATTTGCGTTCTGCGGATTTGAGTTATGCGAATTTGCGTTCTGCGGATTTGAGTTCTGCGAATTTGCGTTCTGCGGATTTGCGTTCTGCGGATTTGCGTTCTGCGGATTTGCGTTCTGCGGATTTGCGTTCTGCGGATTTGCGTTCTGCGGATTTGCGTTCTGCGGATTTGCGTTCTGCGAATTTGGATTTTTCTGCGTTTCCACTGTGGTGCGGTGGATTAGATGTGAACATTGACGATAAGCAAGCTATACAACTGTTATATCATCTAGTACGCAATGTAAACTATAGCAAAAACACAAGCAATGAAATGAAAAAGATTTGCAAAATGAAATCAATTGTTAAAAAAGCTAACGAATTCCATCGAGTAGGAGAGTGTGGGGAAATTGAAACTATATCATTGGAGAGGTAGAAAGATGATAGATGACATCTGCACAAGGTGCGCCCACTATAAAGAGCTATTAGCTTCATCACCTAAAAAGCCTGAGATTTGCAAGGACTGCACAAAATATAAGAATAAAAAAGGTTTTAAGAAACATCGGAATTGGAAGTGTGCGTTGAATGTCTAAAATTACTTGTTTTTGTTGTTGCTGCACTATATCAGACAATGCAATTCTCATTCAAGAAGAGGATGATGCGGAGTATGAGTATTGCGAGCATTGTGGAGCGAAGAAATTGATTGACTTGAAGAAGAGGAAGTTCGGATATTCAGTGCGGTTCGAGGAAGTAGAAGCGGAAACGGATGAATACGACGGCTACGATGTGGACTTAGCCATTGATGAATTTAAAGAAAAGCAAAATTTTGATGTTTAAGTAAGGAGTGATTTTTTGATTAGGCCAGTCAGACCAAATGAAGTATCTTGCAGAATAAATCAATGCTTTGAAGACAAAGCGAGTTTCCTATTGTACATAGACAGCAGAGCTTGCCGAAACATATTAGACGAAACTTTTGGTGAAATGGGTTGGCAAGACACATATCAAGAAATAAAAGGCAGTTTGTTTTGCACTATTGAAATATGGGACAAAGACAAGCAAATGTGGATTAAGCGTCAAGATTGTGGCACGCCATCTTTTGCACAAAAAGAAAAAGGAGAAGCCTCAGATGCTTTTAAACGAGCCGCATATTCTGTTGGCGTAGCAAGAGAACTATATACTAAAATTCCAATTTTTATTGAACTTCAAACCAAGAATACAGGCACAAAAGAAAAGCCCAAGTATGAGCCTAGATATAAGTTTGCGGTTTATAGAGTTACAAGACTTGAAGTTAACACTAAAACAAGAAAAATTACATATTTGTGCATCACGGACAGAACGGGCGAAAAGGCTTTTGAATGGGGATTTTCCAACACGCCATATATTAATGCGGATGTTGAAAGAGCTTATATTGCACTTGTTGACTATGCAGAAGAATTTGCAACCCTAAAACCATGCAGTATAGAAAGTGCGTTAAAAGCTTCGCTAAAAGGGTTGTCACATGACGCTGAGGGGTATGCAAAGGCTATTGTTCTTCTAAAAGAAAAAATAAACGAAGCGAAAGTTAGCGAGGAAAGTAAAGACAATGCTTGAATTAAGAGGACAGATAGCAAGCCTGCAAATGACATTAGATAAGCAACAAATGCTCACGCTGAGGCTCACGGGCGATGTCACAACGCAGTATGACGAACTTGTCGATAAAGACCTTGATATCTCAATAAAAGTGCACAGAGAAAAGCGTTCGTTAAATGCTAACTCTTATGCATGGGTGTTAATCAAAAAGCTTTCTCAAAAGGCTAATATTGAGCCGATAGAAATATATCGCAAATACATATTAGAGCTAGGAATATTTAGGCAATTTGAAATTAATGAAACGGCATTTGACACCTTTGTTAAGTCTTGGGAAATGCACGGCTATGGGTGGATTTGTCAAAAAATCGACTATGCAGAACATGACGGCTTTGTACTTTTGAACGCTTACTATGGTTCGTCAACTTACAACACAAAACAAATGTCTAGGCTTATTGATAATCTTGTAAACGATTGCAAATTGCAAGGCATACAAGTGCTATCTGCAAGCGAAATTGACCTATTAAAAAAGGAGTGGGGAAATTGAATAAAAGAACAAGAGCATTAGACATATCCCAAAAAGTCAAGGACGAAGTATGGGAACGTGACAACCACGAATGTATATTGTGTAGGAACAGTCAAGCAATGCCAAACGCACATTACATAGCACGTTCTCACAGCGGTTTAGGAATACCCGAAAATATCGTTACACTATGCGGAAGATGTCATCACAGATATGACAATACAACGGATAGACCTGAAATAAAAGAACGCATAAAGTCGTATTTGAAGTCAAAGTATTCTAACTGGAACGAAGAAAATTTAGTTTATAAAAAATATTAGGAGGATTATTAATATGTCATTGAATATCGCAGCCATTGTTGGCAGATTAACGGCAACGCCTGAACTTAAAACAACACAAAACGGAATAAGTGTAACTTCATTTACAGTTGCAGTAGACACAGGGTTTGGAGATAAAAAAACAACATCGTTTATCAATGTTGTTGCATGGCGAGGCACAGCAGATTTTGTATGTAAATATTTTGAAAAGGGTTCAATGATTGCGGTTCAAGGCAGAATTCAAACACGCAACTATGAGGACAAGCAGGGAAACAAGCGTACAGCCTTTGAAATCGTAGCAAGCGACGTAAGCTTTTGCGGAAGCAAAGAGCAAAGTGCAAATGCTGCACCTTCCTTGCCTGATGCGAATTTAAATGAACTCAAAGATAAAATAGATGTTAATTTTTCTTCAAATTCAAACGATTTTGAAATGATTGACGGGGATGATAGCCTTTCATTTTGACTTTATGAAAGTGAGGGTTAAAAATGAAATCAAGCGAAATAATACCAAGCTATTTTGAGGGATATTCGGTAAAGCAAATTGTTAATAAGATGTATGAGGAAAACAAAGATGCCAAAGGTAAACCAACTGTGGCTAAAAATGATTGCCTTGAAATAGTTGAAAAGGAAATTTTAAAAGAATTAAAAAGGCTCTCAAAGAGGTGAAATATGAACATAATCGATTACATTCCTAAAGGCAAAGACAACGCAATTACTCGTGAAGAACTTGTAAAGCTCACTGGCTTTACAGACAGAATTATAAGAGAGCAAATATCACAAGCGCGCAGAGACACAGCAATTATCAACAATCAAGACGGCAGAGGGTATTATAAGCCCTCTGACCGTGAAGAAATTGAACGATATATAAAGCAAGAGAGCAGCAGGGCAAAATCAATATTTTGGTGCTTGCGAGGTGCTAAAAAGGCGTTAAAGGAGGTGCAAAATGGCTAAAAAATTTTACTGGCTAAAACTTCAAAAAGACTTTTTTAAAAGGCACGATATACGAATTATTGAAGCGATGCCAAACGGCAAAGATTATATATTATTTTATCTTAAACTCTTACTTGAGAGCATCTCACACGACGGCGAGTTAAGGTTTAGCGAAACAATACCGTACAACGAAGAAATGCTCGCTACGATAACAGACACAAATATAGACATTGTAAGAAATGCAATGAAGATTTTTATTGAATTAAATATGGTTGAAATTCTTGATGACATGACTATATTTATGGCTGAAACTCAAAAGCTAATTGGGTGCGAAACAAGCACAGCCGAAAGAGTTAGAAATTATAGAGAAAAGCAAAAAGCGTTACATTGTAACACTGATGTAACAAATTGTAACGCTAATGCTGAACATTGTAACACAGAGATAGAGATAGAAAAAGAGTTAGATATAGAGAAAGAGATAGATATTACATCAACTTCCGTTGACTACCAATGCATTGCAAATTATTTCAATTCTATTTGTGTTTCTTTTCCAAAGGTACAAATGATATCAGCAGCAAGAAAAAAGGCAATTAAAGCAAGACTTAATAACGGTTATACATATTCAGACTTTGAAAAATTGTTCAAACTTGCAGAAAATAGTGAATTTTTAAAAGGCAAGAATAACAGGGATTGGCAAGCTACTTTTGATTGGCTAACAAAGGATGCAAATATGGCAAAGGTGCTAGACGGCAATTATAACGATAAAGCGGTTATTGAGGACAAGCCAGCAAAGGACGGTGAATATTGGTAATGTTTGATGACTTCTTCCAGCAAATTGAAAAAACGCAAACCAAGCAAGACAACGACTATATACAAGACGGATTAATTTACTGTGGTTTTTGCAACACTCCAAAGCAATGTTTTGTCAACTTAAGCGGAAGAGAATACATAATGCCTGTTATCTGTCAATGCAAACAAAAGCAACTAGCTATTGATAACGAGTTAGAAAAACAGCAAAAGCGAATAAACAGGATATCGAAACTAAGAGAAACAGGCATAGCGGACAAGCGTTATTTTAATATGACTTTTGACAACTCAACAGAGGATTTAGACTTTGCCAAAAACTATGTGTCAAATTGGCAAGAAATGTATAAAAACAATTTAGGCTTAATGCTCTTAGGCAATAAGGGAACTGGCAAGACTTTTGCTGCAGCTTGTATCGCTAATGCTTTGATTGACAACGGGGTGTCGGTATACATGGCAAACACCACTTGTCTATGCGATAGGTTAACAAGGCTTTTCGACGATGAAAGGCAAAGAATTTTTAAACACATTGAAAATGCACGCCTTTTAATACTTGACGATTTTGGTGCAGAGCGTGGCACGGAATTTGTACAAGAGCAAATTTACAATCTTGTCGAAATGAGATACAGAGCAGAAAAGCCGTTAATTATCACAAGCAACCTAACAAGAGCAGAATTAAAAAGCACTGATTTGAGATTTGCGAGAACTTACGACAGATTAATGGAATTGTGTCATCCTGTCGAAATTAATGGCGAGAGCAAGCGAAAGCAGATAGCCAATGAGCGATACAAGAAAGTAGACCAGCTTTTGACAAAACCGTCATATGATTGGGATTTGTACAAAGAAAAAGCACAAATCCCCGTTTATAAAAGGAGAGGAAATGAACAAATACAAATCTAAAATTACTACGATTGACGGCATTAAATTTGATAGTAGTCACGAAGCAAATAGATACTGTGAATTAAAGCTTTCAGAGCGTGCGGGAAAAATTCAAGATTTACAATTGCAAGTTAAATTTGAGTTAATCCCTGCTCAATATGAACACTTTGAGCGATACGGCAAAAACGGCAAAAGGTTAAAAGACGGCAAAAAGTGTATTGAAAATGCTTGTTCTTACATAGCAGATTTTGTTTATACAGAAAACGGTCAAAAGATTGTTGAGGACACAAAAGGCTTTAAAACAAAAGATTATATTATCAAGCGTAAATTAATGTTATTTGTACACGGAATAAAAATAAAAGAAGTTTAAGGAGAATTGGTATGAATTTTAACGAATTTGCAAAAGAGGTACACGACAACTCAATTAAACACGGTTGGTGGGAAGAGGAAAGGTCATTCGCTGAAATTATAGCATTGTGCCACTCTGAATTATCAGAAGCATTGGAGGAGTACAGAGACGGTAAGCCAATGGCATATTTTATAGACGAGCCTATTGAATGTTGTCTTAAAGAAGAAACAGATTTTTCAAATTGGCACGGGCAAAAGCCAGAGGGAATAGCGGTTGAACTTGCAGATTGCGTAATTAGAATTCTTGACTATTGCGGAAAAGAAGATATTGATGTTGAGTCGACAATATTGCTTTTGTGCCAGCAAAAAATTACATGCACATTGCCAAAATTAATCGCAGAATGTCATTGCAGCTTATCTTGGGCATATGATTGGAAGCACAAACAAAAAGAAATAATGGGTGGTCTAATAACTTGTATACTTATGATTTTTTCTTGGTGCGAAGAAAACCACATTGACATTGAAGAAATTATCAAAATCAAACACGAATACAACAAAACTAGACCGTACAAGCACGGAGGCAAGGTGATTTGAAGAACAAACCAATATTAGATGCTTGTTGTGGTAGCCGTATGTTTTGGTTTGACAAGCAAAATGAGAATGTTTTGTTTATGGACAAGCGAAAATATGAAGATGTATTATGCGATGGCCGAAAGCTAGTAGTTAATCCCGATATTGTGGCCGACTTTAGAAATATGCCATTTAAAGACAATACATTTAAGCTAGTGGTTTTTGACCCTCCACATTTGTTAAAAATAGGCGAAAATTCATGGATGGCCAAAAAGTACGGAAAATTAAATGATTCGTGGCCGAGTGATATTAAAGCAGGATTTAATGAATGTATGAGAGTACTGGAGCCTAATGGTGTATTAGTCTTTAAATGGTGTGAAGAGCAAATAAAACTTAGCCAAATACTTAATTGCATTGATTATCGGCCATTGTTCGGGGATAGGCGTAGCAAGACACATTGGTTAGTATTTATGAAAAAATAAATAAAAAGGAGTGCAATAAAAATGCTATACATAGCCTTAGCCTACATATTGGTTTTCCTCTTTCTGCTTGCGTTAGTTAGTGCTAACGATGAATGAAAGTATAGTTTGAATAATTTGCGAAATTATTGTAAGCAAATAGAAGTTTTATACACATTTTGAAAGGAGCAAACAATGTCTGAAATAAAAGTTTATAAAATGGATGAATACAACTGGGTTGCTACAAAATGGAATCTTGAAGATACCTTGAAATGGTATGAAGATTTAGAAGAAATAGACGATAAGTTTACTAAAGAAGACATTAAAAACATACAAGAATGTAATCTTGAAACTGATGGTATGTGGTGGGAAGCCACAGAGAAAGACATTGAAAAATTAGGAGATAAAGAAGAATTGTGCTTCAATCCAAACGAGCTAACATTTGGGGATATAAAATATATCAACTTTGAAGTTTGCAAGTATATATCTTTAAGACAAGCACTTGAATATGATGGCGATTTTTCAGAGCCATACATTATTGCAAGTACAGAGTGGTGAAAGGAGTAAATAAAATGGCAACAGTTAATATTAAAAAGCCAAATGTAATCACACTTGAATATAGACAAGAAAAAACAGATGACAATTATGGTTCTTGCCTGTGGGCAAATTTTAACTTTGATTTGGATAGATATGATTTATCAATATTATCCGATTGTGGCAACTATGCCTATGGCTGGGTACCAACACCTGACACAGAGCCATTTTTAGAACTAATGGCAAGGCTTGACGAAACTTATCTGTTAGGGAAAATATCATCCGAAAGTGTTATTGATTTTAAAGAAACATGGTCAAATGCACAAAATTATATTAATTATGTATTAGGTGATGAAAACCCTGACTTTGATTTGGAAGAAATCGAAGAGATATGTCGAGGTTCATCTGAATCAGATGTATATAATGGCTTATTAAAGGCTTTGGAATATACAAACGCAGATAATGAGTTTGCTGATGATTATGAATTGTTAGTGTGTATAACAAAAACTTATCCTCTTATGGCAAAAAGAATTGTAAAAATTTTTATAGAAAATATTGAGCCAAAAATAAAAGAAATGTTAAAAGCACAATAAAACGAAGATTTTACTAACAAATAGGAGGTTTGAATATGAGTATAGCTGTGCCAGTTAGTAATTCTGCTTTTAATATAATTCAAGGCAAAGAATCAATAACTGTTTATGCAAACAGTAGGCAAAAATGGGAAGTAAAGCATATTGGCGATTTATATATTTTAGACAGAAAGCAAGCAAGGTTAATTTTGCTTAAAGAAAATTTTGAACGGTATTTTAAGGAGGTTTGAAAATGACAGAATTTCGCATTGCAGAAAATACAACTAAATCAAAGTCGTGTGTCAAAATAGGAGATTTAAAGATTTACAACTCAGCAAAATTTAATTGGATACAAAGAAAAATGTGGAAGATATTCTTTAATGTAGAAATTGAAAGCATCGTGGAGGTGTAACAATGATTTGTAAAAAATGCGTACATAATGAGATTTGCAATTTAGCTGACTGTTGCGTTAGCTGTAAACATTTCAAGGATAAAGACCTTGTTTTGAAATTGCCTTGCAAGGTTGGGGACATAGTTTATGAAATAAGCAGAGATTGTATTGAAAACGAATGCGAACATTGGAGTGAAGGTAGCTATGAATTAAACGACTCTGATTGTTGCCTTTTGGATTTCAGTGATGAAAAGCCTTGTGAATTTACCATTCATCCAGTTGTTTTGGTTAATTTATTCTGTGCAATAAATATTTTAGGCAGTATTGGAATTTGTGTATTTTTAACCGAAGAGGAAGCCGAAGCAAAATTAAAGGAGATTAATCAATGATTACACCAGATATGAAAATCGGAATTATACTAAGTTTTAAAGATGAAACAGGAAAAGAGAAATTTAAATTTTTAGAGGGGAAAATCAAAAAAATAAACATCGGGAAAACCAAGACAAGTATTTATACTGATTCGATTGCCAATTTAGATGCTGTAGAGCTTGAGAGCAATACTCAACTTATTTCAGAAAGCAAACTAATACTTTTAGATGAACCGTTTATCACAGATGGCGAGTATTCAGAACATTGTAGACAAGTGGTAGATTATTGGAATGAGTATGGGGCTAAGTCGGTACTTGAGGAGCGTGAGCAGGAATGCCATTCAATAAAATGCAACTGCTAACTGAAATTTATAGTAAACCAGTTTCAAGGATGTTTGAAACTAGTGACATGGCAACGTATGTAATCCTATGTGCTCAACAATATTATTTAGAATGTAAAAAAATAAGCCTTGATAGGCAAGCAACTGCAACAGATATTTCATTTAAATTATCAAATTATATAAATTTACTTTTATCTGAAATATCACGTAAATGTAATACAGCTGTTGAGCGTGAACATTATATGGATATGTTTTTAAATAATGTAAAAAAAATTGATTTAGAAATTTTGACAAAGGAGCGTGAGCAGAAATGAGCAGTTCATGTAGTCGTTGTCCTGTGTGGAATGGATGTCTTCTTGAATGTGGAGAAAGTGCCTGTATTTCTTACGCAAAAGAAAATAGCTTTGACGCAAGACCGACAAACCTCGATAAAATTACAAACATGAGTGATAAGCAAGTAGCAAAATTACTATGCGATGCAGATCCAACCAAAAACATAGAAGATTGCATAGTCTGGCTTAATTCTATCGCAGAGGAGTGTGTTGATGATGAATGACATCGAGCAAGCAATAGGATGTGTAGCAAGAGCAAAATCAATGTTTCAAGATTTTTCAAGTAGCAAAAAACGCAAGCACGAATACGACAAACATTTTGATGTAGCACTTCAAGCCCTGCAAGAAAAGGCAGAGCGAGATAATCCGCAACCGTTGACAATTGAACAGTTAAGGCAGATGGACGGAGAGCCTGTATGGGTTAAAGTTTTAAGACCATTTGGAGATGTAAAAGACAGTTGGTTTTTAATAAATTGTGAGAACAGAGAAATTGAACTTAAAAATAGCGAAGAATTTTTACTATGCCCAGATGAGCTGGATTATGAATACGGAAATCGTTATTTAGCGTTTAAACACAAGCCAAAGGAGGACTAGAAATGGAACGATTAACCCAAAGAAGAGAAACCCCACTTGTAATGTCAATGTGGGGTGGAGATAGTGAATCATTAAGAATATATAACAGGCTTGCAGAATATGAGAACACAGAAGCAGAGCGAGAAAAAGGTTGTGAATATTGCAACGAGCAGAAGAAGTTAGAATTTGAAAGTGGATATTATGGATATATGGGCGAGCGTAAACCTTATGTTGAAATATTGGATGATGTTGAACCGTCAATGTATTTTGTGAGAAGTGGCAACAGTACATATTTCTCAATAAACTTTTGCCCTAACTGTGGCAGAAAGTTGGAGGGTAAATGCTAGATTATATAACAAAAAGAATTGCCTTAGACTTTGATTTTTTAAGCAATTATTGGTGGATTTATATAAGTGTAGTTGTTTTGGTTTTTGGCATATGGATTTTTGATAACTATAGGAGGTAGGATAATGAGGAACGGAATTAAAATTTTTCGGATTAAAGAACTTAGACAAGCCAAAAAATATTCCCAAAAGCAAGTTGCCGATATATTGGGAACAACTCAACAAGTTTATTCAAGGTACGAAAATGGTGCAAATGCCTTGCCGATTATACATTTAATTTCTCTTAGTAAGCTTTATGGAGTTACAACAGACTATATTCTTGGGCTGGATAGAGGTGTTTAAGTTGAGTAAAGGAACAATTTACACAGTACCTCAACTGGCAGAAGCACTAAAGGTCACTAGAAGATGCGTTTATCTTTATATAAACGACAACACGCTCAAAGCAGAAAAAGTGTCTTGTGGAAAATACAAGGTTCAGCCTGAGCAGATAAAGAAAATTTTATATGACCGTGAGCGTGAAAAGAGTAAAAAATGCAAAGAGTGCGAATACAAGGAATATTTTCAAGGTTTTGGAACTGGTTGCGGGTACATATTAAAAACAGGTGAGAAGCGAGGTTGTCCTGTGGTTGGCTGTAAGAAGTTTAAAAGGAGGGTGGAAAATTGAGAAATTATATTCCCAAAAAAGGCACTACAATATCACGAAGGCAAGTTCTTGAGGTTGCCCGTTCTTACTATAGTGACCTCAATAAAATTAAACAGATAGAAAACAGTTTGATAATGGCAACATCAAAGCCAGAAGCCGACGGTGGAAGAAGTTTTTACGTATCAGACCCTACATACAATATTGCACAGCAGATAGAAAAGCATACGGCAGTGCTAAGGTCGAGAACAGATGCAGTGGAAAGAGCATTGCATAAGTTCGATAAGGACAAGCAAGAAATTATAAAACAAAATATACTTAAAGGGACAAAGATAATATACTGCAACACAACTTTAAGTGAAAGAAGCGTTCAAAGAATAAGAGACGGTTTCCTGTCGTTGCTAGAAATAGAACTTGAAAATATTTTTTAGGTTGGCGGAATTCCCCGCTAAAAATGTGTTTTAATTATATTGTGGAAAGTTATAAAACTTAATTGCCACTTAATCCGCAATATAAAACAGCCTAATATCGCAGGAAGTGTGGCGAAAATGCGGGCTTCTTACAGCACTACGATATCAACTAATACATATATCACTCCTTAATCGCCAAGCGGGGGCGTATAAATACCCGCTAACTTTATAAACAATACGGTGGCGGAATAGGTAGACGCTAATTAAAAGGTATAGTGAATGGTGCGTGTTGTAGACGCTAAAAAAACACGGGTAAACAAATAGTAACTCTCCACCAATTAATCTATCATTATCGAGTAAATCCTTAGTCCCATTTAATGGTGCCGTGTCTATGATAGAAACATATGTGTGGTGCAAATCCACACCCGTATTAATTATAATATTTTTATCGCACCTCTTAACAATGTGTCCCAAGATAGCCTATAAAATATCCTACTTTAAATTTACATATCAAAACAGGGCGGATAAGTTTAAAGAGATTAGTGCCAGCATTGGTCTTGATTATCGGTAGTAGGTAGCAAAGTACACGCAGCTAAGCCGATGAGTTCGTCAATATTTAAGAGCCTCATTAGAGGCTCTTTTATTATGTGCGGAGGAAACAATATGGAAAACATTAATTTTGCAAATCTACCGCAAACACCAGCTCCTAAACCACCACTTGGAATTATGCCAGCAAAGCTATTCTATAGCGAGAGGATAGAAGAATTAAAGCAAGCAATATACAGGAGATTAGAATCTAATATGGTAGTGCCTATTGAATGGGCAGAAGAGTATAACGAGTTAGTTAGTAAATACGGTTGATAGCAATGAGGTGGAATTATGGCAAGAGGGAAAAAGACGGAGCCAGAGTTAATATACAAGGTCATGTTGAGCTATGTTACAACTGGAAATTATAGTGAGACTGCAAGGCAACTAGATATGGCAGAGTCTACCGTGCGTAAGATAATAGACGACAACAAAGATAAAGAAGAATTTGCTAAACTCTGCGAGAAAAAGACAGATGAATTTGTTAAAAAGGCAGACAGCATAATATATAAAGCTTTAAACAGGCTTGAAAAAGAACTAGACTCTGACGAGAAGATACCTGTCAATAATTTGTCAACTGTCATAGGGACACTGTACGATAAGCGAGCGTTAGCAAAGGGAGACCCTACAAGCAATGAGGTAATGACTATCAAGGTAGATGTTATAGATGAGTGAGATTAATATGTATAAAGATATAAATGGCTTTGAAGGCTTATATATGATTAGCAATACAGGCGATGTGTACTCTGTTAAAAGAGATATAACACTAAAACCCAAAAAAGACAAGGATGGATATTTTGAAGTATGTCTGTATAACGGTAAAAACAATTACAGACGAGTGCACAGATTAGTTGCAGAAGCATTTATCCCGCAAACAGACGGCTGTAATATTGTTAATCATTTAGATTGCAACAAGCAAAACAATAATGCCCAAAATTTAGAATGGACAACAGTTAGCGGCAATACAAAACATTGCTATAAAAACAATAAAATATTTCGTGAGCAAGTATTGAATAACGCAATAAAAGGTGCAAACAAAAATAAAAAGAAAGTATCAATAAACGGAATGACATTTAGCTGCAAGGCTGATGCTGCTAAATATTTTAATGTTAACGAAAAAACTATATACAATTGGTTACATAAGGTGGTGGTTTAAATGCCCTCTGTAAATATACAAATATCTAAAAAAGTGTTTAACAGTTCATTTGTCGCACACTTAGAAAATGATAATAGATATCTTGTTTTTTATGGTGGGGCTTAGCTGGTTCTGGAAAGAGTTATTTTATAGCCGAAAGATATATATATAAACTGCTAAAGAGTAGCAAATGCAATTTGCTTGTAGTAAGAAAGACGGGCAAGAGCAACAGAGATAGTACGTTTGCATTGTTAAAGCAAATAATCATCAAGTGGAAGTTATATAAGCATTTTAAGATAAACGAAAGTGATTTAAGAATAAAGTGCTTACTTAATAACAATGAGATTATATTTGCAGGACTTGATGATGTTGAAAAGCTAAAGTCAATAACATTTACCAAAGGCGAATTAACTGATATATGGATTGAGGAAGCTTCAGAAGTGTTAGAAGCAGACTTTAATCAACTTGATGTTCGTTTGAGAGGTAAAGGAACTAAGAAACAAATAGTTATTAGTTTTAACCCTATTGACATAAACCATTGGCTAAAAAAGCGTTTTTTTGATAGGACGGACGAAAATACAACCATATTTCACAGCACATATAAAGATAATGATTTCCTTGATGAAGATTACAAGACATTGCTTGAAAGCTATAAAAACACAGACGAGTATTATTACAATGTGTATTGCTTGGGTATGTGGGGTGTGCTTGGAAAGACTGTCTTTGATGCAAGAAAAATAAACAAAAGATTACAAACAATACCTAACCCGTTAAAGGTTGGGTATTTTTTATATGATTATGACGGCATGAAGATAACTAACATTCGATGGGTAAATGACAAAAACGGTTATATTCAAATATATCAAGTGCCGAATGTTCCTAGAGTTACAAAGTATTGCATAGGCAGTGACACGGCGGGTGAGGGTTCAGACTATTTTACAGCTCATGTATTAGATGCTGTAACTGGCGAACAAGTGGCAGTTTTAAAGCAACAGTTTGATGCTGACCTGTACACAAAGCAAATGTACTGCTTAGGCAAGTATTACAAAGATGCCCTTATAGGCATAGAAGCAAACTTCGACAGCTTCCCAATAGCAGAGCTTCAAAGGCTAGGCTATAACAACCAATATGTTAGAGAAAAGATAGACGAATACACAGGCAAGACAGAAAAGCGGTTTGGATTTAGAACTACATCGCTTACAAGACCAACTATTATATCAAAGCTGATAGAGATAGTAAGAGAAAGCACTGAGTGTATAAATGACAAAGATACGCTTGAGGAACTTCTTACGATAATTAGGAACGAAAAGGGCAGGATAGAAGCACCCGCAGGTGGGCACGATGACCAAATGATGGGGCTTGCAATAGCACATCATATCAGAGAACAAGTTGTATTTGATAATGAGCCTATATATTCGAGCTATCAATATCAATTCAACTTTGAAAAAGAAGAAAACCAATATGGAGAAATCGGAAGCAGAATTGAAATAATTTAGGAGGCAGAAAATGAAAGAGTCTATGAAAGCAAAGCAATTGAGGCTATGGAAGATAAGACAAATTGAAAAAGGGCACGATGTGTCGAATGTCAGCACGCTTAAAGAGGCAGAACATTTTTTTGACAAGCAAGAAGTTACCGTTAAAGAAAATGGGCCAGTTAAAAAGCCAGTTAAAAAGCACAGCAAACCTGATAAAAAGGTGAAGTAAATGGAAACAATCATTTTAATATTGGCTGTATGCCTTTCAAATGTTTTTTGTTTGTTTGTGGGTGCTAGGATAGGTCAAAAAGTGAACAACAATGAACCCGTTAAACTTCCAAACCCAGCAAAAGCAATAGAAGAATATAAAGAAAACAAGGAATACAGGGAAGAGCAGGACAAACTCAATAGCATGCTTGAGAATATAAACAACTATAACGGCACAGGAATGGGACAAAGAGACCTTAAATAAAGGCAGGTGAAAACATGGACTTACAAGATATAAAAACTACTGACATATGGACGCTATATGACAAGAGCATAAGTTATTGCCGAATGATAGGAATGTTTAGTGACACAGACTTAAACTACCGTATGTATAATGGCGACCAATGGTATGGACTAAAAGTCGCAGGGATTGAAAAAGTTCAATATAACTTTATTAAACCTATTGTTAAGTATAAAACTGGTATTGTGTTGTCTAATTTATACGCTATAAATTATTCCTCTGAAAACTTTGAAAATAGAGAGTTTAGGAAGAACGCAGAAAAGATATGTAAACTTCTGAATAAAAAGGCAAGCAAGATTTGGGAAAAAGATTACATGGACTTAAAGCTACGTCTTGTAGTCAAAGATGCTGCAATAAATGACGAAGGAATAATTTACGTTAATTACGAGAACGAGCAACCTGTTAACGAAGTAATCAATAAGAATGACATTTATTATGGCAACGAGAACAACTCAGATATACAATCGCAGCCATACATACTGATTAAACAAAGAAAGCCCGTGTCAGAAGTAAGGACTTACGCTTTGAACAACGGAGTCAATGAAAAGGATATATACCATATACTAGGTGACCTTGAAACTTTAGAAGAAGCTGGTGAGTCAGCAAAATATGAAAAAGATGAAATGATTACTCTTATAACAAAGCTTTATAAAGAAAATGGCACAGTGCATTTTTCGCAGTCTACAAAATATGTCAATATCAAGAAAGATAAAGACACAGGACTCACTTATTATCCTGTTGCCCACATGGTGTGGGAAGACAAGAAAGGTTCTTCTCGTGGAGAAGGAGAAGTAAGGTATTTAATACCTAATCAGCTTGAAACTAATAAAACTGCAATGAGAAGAGCTTTGACTGTAAAAAATACCGCATATCCTCAGAAGGTAATAAATGTAGATAAAATATCAAACCCAAGTGCGGTAAATGAGGTTGGTGGCGTTATAAAGGCAAAGGGTGGAATTTCAGTTGATGATGTGTCAAAGATATTTGCCAACGTACCGCCAGCCCAAATGTCGCCTGATGTTGAACGATTGCAAAATGAACTCATACAAAGCACAAGAGAGCTTGCAGGTGCAGGAGATATTGCAACAGGACAGGTTAACCCTGCAAGTGCAAGTGGTAGGGCTATTCTCGCCGTTCAACAGGCGTCGCAGCAACCATTGACCGAACACTTACAATATGCAAAAGCTTTTATAGAAGACCTTGCTAGAATATGGCTTGACATAATTACCGTTTATGGTGGGAGTGTAAAGCTTGAAGAAGAAGTGGAAGACCCGCAAACAGGCGAAAAGTACACACAAATTTTAACAGTCCCTCAGGTGTCCCTTAAAGAGCTTCAAGCAAGCGTTAAGGTAGATATAACACCTAGAGGGGCTTTTGACAAGTACGCACAGGAAATGAGCATGGAAAACCTTTTGACAAACGGCTTGTTTTCGGTTCAGCGTATGCCCGAATTAAAGCTATATGTTAAGACACTTGACGATGACTCTGTAATGCCTAAACAAACTCTTATGGATGCAATTGAAGAATGGGAAAAAGAACAAGAAAAGATAGCAATGATGAACGCACAAGCCCAAATTATGCAACAGAACGCAAATCAATTCTTGATGGGTGATGCTGAACAGCAAGCAGGACAAATAGCCGATGTTAATCAGCAGGAAGTGCCCGTTAATTAAAACCGACCAAGCATTAAAGTCATTAAACTTAATGGATAGAGCAGAAGCAAACTGCCTTGTTAAATAGGAGGTAAAAATTATGTTTGAAGAAAATGAAAACCTTGTATTGGAAGATGAAATCATCGAAGAAGATACTGAAAACGTAGAGGAACAGACTACAGAAGAAACTGTTGATGGGGAAACGGAAGAAGTACCTGAAAAGCGTTATACAGAAGAAGAGCTCAACCAAAAACTTGATGAATTGCTTGCTAAAAAGATAGCACGCAAAGAAGCAAAGATAAGAAAAGAGTTAGAAAAAGAGTACCAACCTTATAAAGAGTTGGGAACTGTTGTCAACGCTGGGTTAGGAGTTAATGACGTAAATGAGGCAGCCAGTAACCTTAGAGAGTTTTACACTGAAAAGGGAATTGAAATTCCAAAGCCACAACCCAATTACAGCGAAAATGATTTAAAGGTTCTTGCTAATAGTGAAGCTAACGATATCATAGAGTCGGGATTTGATGAAGTGGTAGAAGAGGTTGACCGATTGGCAAAAATAGGCGTTGAAAATATGTCGCTAAGAGAAAAGATTGTGTTCACTAAGCTTGCCGAATATAGACAAGAAGAAGGAAGCAAAAAAGAACTAGCCAAAATCGGAGTATCTAGTGAAGTAGTTGACAGTAAAGAATTTAAAGACTTTGCAAGTCAATTTAACCAAAATACTCCAATATCAAAAGTGTACGAATTATATTCAAAAACAAGCGTTGAAAAAGCAAAGCCAGAAAAATTAGGTAGTATGAAAAATGGAAACTCAAAAGAGGAAAAGACCTTTTATTCCCCTGATGATGTAGACAAGCTAACAGAAAAAGAACTCGACGACCCTAAAATTTACGAGGCTGTGCGTAAGTCAATGCTTACATGGTAATAAGAAAGGATGATTTTAAATGGCAACAAATTTTAAACCTATGTTCTGGTCAAAATATTGTCAGACAGAACTTAAAAAAGACCTAGTTCTTTCAAATTGGTGTGATTTTCAATTTGAAGGAGAAATTAAACTTGGAAGTAGATTAAAAATAGTTGGTGCTGTAAGACCTACAGTACAGACTTATGTACCTGGCACAGACCTCACAATTGAGAGCTTGGGAGACAACTCACAGTACCTCGATATCACAAAAGCTGATGCTTTTGCATTCGAGGTTGACGATGTAGACAAGGCACAGTCAATGCCAAACTGCCTTGAGACACAGTTCAATGAAGCAAAGACAGCTCTTGCAGAGAGTGCGGATGCATTTGTTGGCACACAGGCACAATATGCTAACTCTGATATGATGTCTTCATCAACAGACATAAGCGGGCTTACAAGCTTTCTTACTCCAATTAATACTGCACATCAAAAATTGTATGAGAACAGTGTATCACAGAAAACAGAGCTAGCAGCAGACCTTACACCTGAGCACATTATCGGGTTAAGAACTGAACTTGCAGAACTCTTTACTGACAATGTAGAATTTGTCAAGCGTGGTGCTCTTGGCAAGTATGCAAATACATACATTCGCATGAGCAACAATCTTTACAATGATGGCACGGATGATTATGAGATGGTGAGAACAAAGAAAGCTATTGCTTTTGCAGGACAGATTGACAAGTTAGAGACTTGCAGAAAAGAAAAGGGCTTTGCCGATATCATCAAGGGGCTTCATGTATATGGTGCTAAGGTTGTAAGACCTAAAGAGCTATATGTCATTAAGGCTCACTAAGAAAGGGGAAAATAATAATGGCTGTTACTTCACTTACACCTACAAAAGGTGCATTTAACACAATCACAGAATTTGCCTTTACTGCTGCTACAACTGCAGCAGATGGCATAGAGTTTACATTGCCAAAGGCAAGCGATGAGTATGTCACTATCATTGCGACAAACACAAGTGCTGATACCGCATATGATATTACACTTAAGAAGCCTACTGCTGGTTCTTACGCTGCAGCAGGTGCAGATTTAGTACATGAACTTGCTGCAGGTGAGTTCGCTGTAATTCGCATTGAAAGTGCGAGATTTGCAAACACAAACGGCAAAGTTAAACTTGTTCCAGAAAACGCAGCTGTGACGGTTGCTGTTCTCTATTAATTTAGAGAAATATTAAAAGGGAGTACTTCGGTACTCCCTTTCTTATATGGTAGGTTACTCAAACGGAAAGAGGGCGGTTTGCTAAACCGTTAGGGCTTAAAAGCTGAATAGGTTCGACTCCTATACCTATCGCCAAACAATATTTCTGAGGTGAAAACATGGAAAAATTAACTCGCTTAGACAAATATATAATTACTCCAAACGTGTGCTTTTACGGAGGTTTTAGATGGAGTGGAAACGATATATTTTTATGTGAAGACCACGACACGGATATTGACTATGATTTTAAAGTTAAGCAAGAAATAAAAAATGGGATGCTTGTCACGGATTTACAACGTGAATATTCGATAAAAGGCAAAAATATAAAAGAAAACTCTCACATGGAAGTTGAACTTGAAAAAGGTCAACTTCTTGTTTATGTAGAGGGAATAGGCTACACGATGCCCGAACATAAGATGTGCGAAGTTGAAGATGCAATAGAACAGTTTAAAATATTGAGGGGTGATATGAATGACACTTGCGGAAATGAAAAAGAAAGCACTGTCTCTGATTGAAGAGATTGACACAACAAAAACAGATTTAACAAATGACCCTGATATAGCATCTAAAATTAACTATGTCATCAATCAAGTGCAGTATGAGCTTTCAAGAATAAAAAAAATAGCTGCATATAAGGAAATCACGGTAACGGAAAATGAAGTGCTTGATTTTGGGGATATTGACGATGCAAAAGAAATATATCAATTGTCCGTTGTAAAAGGCGTTTCTAACGAGATAAAGGCAAGCGGTACTATTGTTAAGTGCTTAGAAGCTGGCACGGCAGAGATTGAGTATTTTGTATATCCTGCAAGGATAAGCAATGAAACAGCTGACACATATACCTTTGAATTGTCTTCTGATGTATTAGAGTGTATGCCATATGGTGTTGCTGCTGACATTCTAAAAAGCGATGTATCAAACGCATATGGAAATGTATACTCACAAAGATACGAGCAGATGAAGCAACAAATTGATATACGCTATAATACTGGCTCTATAGAAATTGAGGATGGTGTGTAATGATTAGCGGAAGTCTGATAACTAGAAATTATACTAACTTCAGAGGTGTGGACTTCACAGACAATAAAGTTGGAATTGCAAGAAGTCCAGACAGCCTTAATATGTGGAAAGATTACGCAAAGTTAGGGAAATGCATAGAAACAAGACCTGATATAGAATTAGTTGAAAGTTATGACAATTCCGTTTATGGCATCTTTTTCTATAATGTAGGCAGTACAGAAATGATGATAGTACATAGCGGTACAAAACTGTATAAAGTTGTAGCAGGAACAAGAACAGAGTTATTCACAGGCATGAAACCCGCTATTAGTAAGTCTTTCATATTCAATAATATGCTTTATATTAAAGACGGCATAAACTACCTCAAGTTTGACGGTTCAACAATAGGGCAAGTCGAGGGGTATATTCCAACAACAACAATAGGCAGAAGACCAGCAGGCGGTGGAACAAAGTACGAAGATATAAATATGCTCTCTGCTTGGAGAATAAACTCGTTTTTGGCAGACGGACTAAACAAAGAATACTATTTGGATGCGACAGGTATTGACGAAGTAGCTCCAATTGTTACTGTTGACGGAGAAACACTAACATATGAAACAGATTATTTGTACACAAAAGAGTCTGGAAAAATAACTTTCACAGTTGCACCTCCTGCACCTTTAACGTCAGGTCAAGATACTGTAACGATTAAATTTAAAAAAACTATTTCAGGATATGCTGATAGAATTAAAAAATGCACCTTGTTACAAGTATTTGATAATAGGGTGTTTTTTAGTGGCAATCAGGATTACCCTAATGTACTTTGGCATTGTTCTTTGAACGACCCTACATATTGTAGCGATTTGGATTATTACAATGAAGGGATGGACTTGTCACCGATAACTGGACTTGTGGCAGGTAATAACGCCCTTTGGGTGTTCAAAAAGCCATCACAAGCCAATACAACGGTTTTTTACCATAATCCTGTAATAGATAGTGATTACGGAAAGATTTATCCAAGCACACACTCGAGCATATCAACGGGATGCATCGGTGGTGCTGTAAATTTCAATGATGATATAGCGTTCTTTTCTGATAGAGGAATGGAAGCTATTAACGGTGATGTTACAACAGAGCAAATAATTGCTCATAGAAGTTCTATGGTAGACAGGAAGTTGCTATCAGAAACGAGTTATGAAAACATGATACTTGAAGAATGGCAAGGTTATTTACTTGTTATCATTGGTGCAAAAGTATATTTAGCTGATAGCAGAGCAACATTCACAAACGAAAATCACATTGAGTATGAGTGGTTTTATTGGGATTTGTCGGACTCCATTACCTGTACAAAGGTAGACAATGGGATTTTTTATTTAGGCACAGCAAGTGGAATATATTCGCTAACCGACACATCTTCAACAAGAAGTGTTCTCTCGTATTGGTATACTCCGTTTGATGAATATAACTACCCTCAATATCAAAAGACGACAAGCAAACGAGGATGTGTAACAGACGTCATAGGCTCTGTTGTCATATCAGTTAAAGCCGACAAGGATAATATTCCTGAGCTCGTCGCTGAACATTCAGACTCTACAGGGTATGTAGTAAACAGGATAAAGAAGAAAAAGTGGAAAGCAATACAATTAGGGTTTACTTCTCTAACCCCGTTTGAGTTGTATTCGTGCACTTTAGAAGCATATGTAGGTGGATATTTAAAAAGATAGGAGGGCAATAAATGGCAATAGATTATAATGACCCAAGGTTCGCAGCTGTAGAAGCGGGAAAAGCAAATGAGCTTAACAATGTAAACAATACATATAATTCAATGATTAATCAAAGCGACCAATACTACCAGGACCAAATAAACGCTGCTAAAGATTATACTTCTACACAGCAAAAAATACAGCAAGACAACACTAACTTTATCACTGAAAAAATTGGTCAACAAAAAGAACAAGCAGAAAAAGATTACACCAAAGAGCAATCAGGTTCTTATGTTGACTTTCAAAAGCAAACTAACCAATACAGTGCAAATGCTGAGCAAATGGCATCGCAAGGATTAAACACCTCTGGATATAGCGAGTCTTCAAAAGTTAGCATGTATAATCAGTATCAAAACAGAGTGGCAACCGCAAGAGATGTATTCAGCAGAGCAGTGCTTAATTATGACAATTCTATCAAAGAGGCACAGCTCGCTAACAACGCTAAATTGGCAGAGATAGCATATAACGCACTTCAAACACAATTACAGTTATCTTTACAGGGCTTTCAATATAAGAATACTCTGTTACAAACGCAATTACAGCAACAGCAACAAGTTAACAATACATATTATTCAAGATGGCAAGATGTACAATCTCAAATTAACACTGAAAATCAGCTTGCGGAAAGTGTTAGACAATATAATCAAAACTATGCGTTAGAACAGGCAAATATAGCCGCTACAAATTCGGCAACGAGAGCAACAGAACAAGCTAATGCTAACGCTACAATTAATAAGCAGGGGTCAACTCAAAGTGCTCAGATAAAAACAAGTTGGTATAGCGGTGCAATCAATCCAGATGTAAAATATGGAACATTCTCAGTAACAGATAAGAGCGGGGTTAAATATCAGCCTAATAATATCGGAGGCGTAAAGCTTTCAAAAACAGGGGTTACCCTTGACTACAATACTAAAGACCAAAACATATGGACTGCAAAAATAAATGGAGCGACACGTTATTATTATTGGGCAGGCGAAAAGAACAAATATATTGAAATTCCCGCCAAAACTTTCAATTCGATGAAAAAATCAGGTGGAGGCTCAAGATAAGGAGGCTATACGATGGCTGATTTTTATGTGGACAAAGATGGAACAATTAAAAAGAAAAAGAAAAAGCTTCTTGTTGCGGATAGCCCAAACACCGTAAAAAAAGGAACTGAAAGTGCAAAAACCCATGTAAGTAATAAGATATTAAATGGTACGGGGTATCTTATTAAAGAGTTTGGCACAGAAGCATTAGGTGGGCTTTCTGGAATTGGAGAAGCTACGGCAACGGAGCTTCAAAGCAACCTTAAAAAAGGCGAAAATAAATCGATATTAAAAACAGGCATAGACCTTTTTGAATCTATTTTAGAGTGGTCAGACCCAGTTTCAATTGCTTCAAAACTTACAGCGAACTCAGTCAACAGTGCTTATAACGCATTTAAAAAAGACGGCAACATCTTGAATAAAACGGTTGAATTTGCGTTGAACGCTGGCTCTCCTGAAACTCCTATTGGTAAGGCTATTCAAGCAGCGGGAAGCGTTCTTCCTGATAACACAGATACAAAGGTTGAAAAAATAGGCAAAACGATATCGGCACCATACTACAATGCAAGAGAAAGTCTCGACAAGGAAAAAGAAGTGTATGGTAAGCCTTTACAAACTGCTGGCACAGTGGCTGGCGTTGTTGGTAGGATGATACCTACTATTGGAGCAACTCTCGCTACAAAAAGCCCAAATGTTGGACTTGCTACAATGGCGTTTGGAGCAAAAGGCAGTGCGACAACAGAAGCGTTGAATAAAGGTGCAGACCTTGAAACAGCCATAAAGATAGGAAATATTAAAGGCGAAACGGAATATTTAACCGAAATGCTCACAGGTGGTTTTAAAGTATTAGGTAAAGGAACTCTTGACGACTTAGCAGAAAAGGGGATATTAAAACTCGCTAAAAAAGAATTAACACAAAAACTTCTTAAAGAAGGCTACAATATCGGCGGTGAGGTTCTAGAAGAAACTATATCGGATATTGCGGGAACTGCTGTTGATAAAGGCACCGTTGACCCTAACGCAAGCTATGGCATTGATGATTTAAGTGAGACGGCTCTTGTAACCGCATTAAGCACCGTTGCTTTGAACGCTATCACAAGAGGCAAGGCGGGAGGAATAAGCCTCACGCAGAACGAAAAAAGTGTAGTTGATAACGCAGTAAAAGAGAGAACAAATAAAGCACAAAAAGAAAAAGCCGTAAATGAGAAAGCAAACCAACTTATCAGCGAAAAAGAGTCAACTTTCGGAACTCTTAATAATGCTGAAAAGCAGAATATAAAAGACAAGGTTATTCAGCAGTTAGACAATGGCGAAATAGACTATACAAAGTCTATTTTGAATAAAAATGAAATTAATAAAATAACAGAAGAAGTTAAAACTGACCTTCTGAATGGAAACTTCGATATTGAAAGCATTGAGAACACGCTTGCAGGTGCGACCACGAGCCGAATTAAAGCACTTGAAACTCAATTAGAACAAACTACTAACGAGGAAGAAAAAGGGCAAATACAGGCTCAAATAAGCGAATTGAAAACGTCTAAAGATAATGAATTAATGTCAATGCTCAAAAATGATAATTTATTGCAAAATAGTTATCGTGAAGCCAAACTAAAAAGTCAAAAGTTTGTTTATGAAGTTCAAGACGAAGATAGCGATTATAAGAAAAAGATTGCTGATGAATTTATCAAAAAGGCAAACAATTCTACCAAATCGCATCAAACATTTGAAATGCTTTCTAAACTCGCTGATGATAGACAGGCACAATATCATATTACTAATAACGATGAACTCGCAGAAATGGGATATAGCATTGAGGGCAAGACTATTAATGGGTTAGTTAATAAGAATGGCGAAGTATTGATTAACATTGATTCTGACAATGCCATCAATAGGATTCTAGGTCACGAAACAACACATCTGTTTGAGGGTACGCAAGAACATACAGAGCTTAAAGAAATGGTAAAGCAGTTTGCCACTACAAAAGGCGAGTATAATACAAGGTTTAAAGAGATGCAGAGACTTTATAATGGCACAAATGCTAATATTATAGATTTTATACCTACACGAATTTCAATAAAAAAAGCGGATGCACACGCCGCCCAATCGCAATATGCGAAGAACAACGGAAAAGGTGCATCCACTGACACCACTATATCACAAGATAAAAATGATGTCAATAATAGTATATCACAAAATTCTGAAAATAGTGTCAAACTTTTTCTTAAAAATCCAAACACTCAAATAGCACCCACTAAAAACGATATATTCGGAAGTGACATTAAGTATCAAGGAAACAACGCAGATACTGCAACGGGTAAAGATTTAGCACCTGTAAAAACGGTTGAAACTTCACAAGATATCGCATCGATAAAAGAAACTTCAAAACTTGAAACAGAGCAAGAACCCGAAAGCACTTACAAAAAGACGAGAAAAGAACTTCGCAAAAGTCTCATTGAAAATGAAAGCAGTTTTTTTGAAGATGCTTTGGATAATGCAAAAAATATTCCCGTGCTTTTGCTGAATAATACCGATACTATAAGATCTACGGAGTTAGTGTTTGGAAGAAAAGAGGGAAACATAATAAACTCTCTTATATTTCAGCCTGCACTAGATAACGAGGCGGACAGTATTAAATGGCAAAATCAGCAAAGGCAAGATATAAAAGATTTGGGGATTAAGGCAAAGAGCAAAGAGAGCGCGGCAGTTCAAAAGTACGGCGAAGGCGTATGGATGGACGAATCAGGGCAAAAAAAAGAGTATGGAGATATGGAACTAGCAAAAGAGTTCAAAGATGCCAAAACTAGAAAAAGAATTAGGCGTGCCGCAACAGTAATACGAAATAAATACGATAATTATATCGATAAAGCAAACAATGTTTTAACAAGCTTAGGATTTGAACCAATTAAAAAGAGAAACGACTACATGAGACACTTCCAAGAACTTACAGATGTTTTCTCAATGTATGGCATTCCTTTTAACTCTCAAAATATGCAAGAAAACAACTTGCCGACAGACATCAACGGGTTAACGGAGTTTTGGACTCCTCAAAAGAATTATTTTGCAAATATGCAGCCACGAACAGGCACAAAAACAACATACGATGCCATAACGGGAATTGACGGATATATTGGAGGAATTTCAAACTTAATATTTCACACAGAGGACATCCAAAGAGGCAGGGCATTTGAGGAAACCATAAGAGAAACTTTCGGGCAAGACAAAAAATTTAACAACCTTGAAAATCTTTCAGAAGAATTAAAGCAAGAACGATCTAAAAAAATTCAAGATAATCATTTGTCTGGCTATGCTGCATGGGTTCGCAGATGGACAAACAACATTGCGGGCAAGAAGAATACGGCTGACCGTGTAGCAGAAGAACTGGCAAGCAGAACAATTTTCTCGTTTTTTGACCAAGTAAGAAAACAAGTCGGAGCTAATATGGTAGGTTTCAATCTTTCCTCTCCATTGACCAACTTAATAGCTCCTGTGCAAGCTGCATCAAAAACAAATAAGCTGGCATTAGCGAAAGGCACGGCGGATGCCGTTAAAAACATATTCGTAAAGGATGGCTTTGCAGATAAAAATAAGTTTTTAACCTCACGCATGGGTACTGATATGCTTTCCAAAAATGCATGGCAAAAAATGCAAGGTGCAGGCTTTATATTTATGAAGGGTATTGACTCTTTCGCTTCAAACCAAATTGTAAGAAGTAAATATTATGAATTAAAAGCAAAAGGTATGAGCGAAGAACAGTCACACGCAGAGGCTGGCAAGTTTGCGGCACGCATTATGGGCGATAGAACAAAGGGCGCAAATGCTCAGTTATATAACTCAAAACTAATAAATATGGCATTTCAATTCCAATTAGAAGTAAATAATCAGTTATATAGTATGTTCTATGACACATATCATGAGTCAAAAGAAGTGGCACAAGGTAACGCTCTTGAAATGGCGGCTGGAATGACATTCACATTAGGTCAGCTTTTTGCATATACTCATGTGTTCGGGCAAACATTCAAGGCAATAGCAGGGTATAACCCAACTTTCGATGTTATAGAGATGATGATTACAGCTTTCGGTTGGGATGATGACGATGATAGTGATGATACAGTATCGGACAATCTAAAGCAAGCGTTTGGTAAACTTTGTGATGCTTTGCCATATGTAAACTTAATATCTGGCGGTGGTCGTATACCTTTAACAAATGCAATTCCTAACTTTGTAGCTGTTGGCAGAGGCGATAAAGACCAATATGGAAATGAGCGTACAGTAAAAGGAGAGCTGAAAAAACTCCAATACCTTGCTTTACCAACGGGTGGAAATCAGATTAAAAAGACCTATAACGGCTTAAAAATGTTCGACAAAGATTTGTCAGTTAGCGGTTCTTATACTGATAGCGGTAATATGCGGTTTCCTGTTGAAGATACTGTGCAAAACAGAATACAGGCGAGTTTATTCGGGCAGTACGCTAACGAAAACGCAAGAAACTATTTTGACAATGAGCGTGCACCACTGAAGAAAAAGCAAATTGAAGAGTTTAAAGAACTTGATATCCCTATTGCCGATTACTGGAAGTACAGAAGCGGACTAAAGGATAAAGACAAACTCAATGAAAAATTTGATTATATCGACAGTATGAATGTATCTGATAAGCAGAAAAACATTATGGTGAACAATGTTGTAAACCGTGATAAACCCGTTGATATGAGCAATTACAGCGATTTTGGGAACTATGAAGAGTTTGACTTTGCGACCAAGAACAAAGAAAAATATGACTTCCTAAAAAGTAATGGTGTATCTTACAAGTCTTATTCTAAGAGTGACGAAAGTAAAGAAGCATACGATTGGGCGTTCAACAACCCCGAATCGTACGCCGTGTCTAATGCTGTAACAAACGATGTAGTCTCTTATAGGCAATACACAAGCGACCTGAACGAGTTAAAAGCGGATAAATACTCTTCTGGAAAATCTATAAGCGGTAGCAGAAAAGAAAAAGTTGTTGATTATATTAATAACTTAGATGCTGATTATGGAGCAAAACTCATTCTTTATAAAACAGAGTATTCAAGCGATGACAGCGTAAACAACGACATCGTAGAATATCTGAACAATAGAGAAGATATCAACTATCAACAGATGAAAACCATATTGATTAAATTAGGTATGACCGTTGACCAAGACGGAAATATAAATTGGTAAGAGGGGGATTAAATGAAACAAGACATGAACGGAGTAAGGACAGCCCAAGACATAGAGCGGAAATACAACTTGTCTGAAATGGGGAAAAACATAGAGCTTGCAGAAGATAAGATTTTCAAAGTTAACAACGAATTGACTAACTTCACAAATTCAGTTACATCTCAGTTTGAGGCGGTGCAGACCTCAATAGACGGTAAAGCAGAAATATGGTTCTATAGCGGTGCTCCTTCTCTTTCAAATCCTCCTGCTAATTCGTGGGAGGATTTTTCCATGCACGTTGGTGATTTATATTACGACACCAACACAGGCTATGCATACAGATTTAAGGTTGCCGATAGTGTGTACAGTTGGGAACAAGTACAAGACCAAGATACGGTTGAATCTCTTGCACTTGCAAATTCAGCGGTAGACACTGCGGACTCAAAGCGTAGGGTTTTTCTTGAAACTCCAACAACGCCATATGACAACGGTGACTTATGGATTAACAATCAAGAATTATATGTATGCCAAACCGCAAGAGAAACAGGAGAATATACAGAAGGTGATTTTGCAATAGCAACAAAATACACAGATGACACTGTGGCAAACGAGGTCGCAAGTGCGTTGTCGGAGGTGAGAGAAAGCGTGACTTTTTTAAATGGTTCAGAAGGTGGAATATTTAGACCGATAGACAGTAATGGCGATGGAATAAACGATGGGTTTATTTTAGCAGACAGAACCGATGCAGTTCTCCCACCCGATGCCAAGTGCCTTGTTGCGAACTATGAAGGTATAGGATTTTCTCAAGATGGAGGTGACTCGTATTCTATCGCTTTAAAACATGATGGAGTTGCTGGAAATTGGTCGTTCAGCGGTTCGCAAGCAATAGACGGAACTAACATCAAAGGGTATGTTGCTAATATAGCAAATTCAACGCAAAGCTTCGGTTGGAATAGCCAGGGACTTTTGTTTTATGATAAAGATACTCTTCCTCAAAATGACCCGCCACAATTTGGTGATATGAACAGTGGTATAGGAGCAATAAGGTTTCAACAGACGAGAGCAGACGAAGGGATGTATAGAGGCAACACCATTCTTATACAAGCCAAAAAATCTACGAATCAAGGAGGCTCGGGAACATCGTCAATATATTTGAGTGCAGATAGGCTTGTTTTCAACGATGTTCCCTACGGAGGGGATGGTTGGAAATCTTTAAACTATTTTAATGGCTGGCATAATAGAGATGACGCACCTTATGAGAATGGACAATTCCAAAAAGTAGACGGAGTTGTTATAATGCAAGGCTTAATAAGTGGTGGTTCAACAACTCTTGTGCCTGCATTTTTATTACCAGAGGGGTACAGACCTAGTAAAAGACTTATATTTCCTATGTTGACAGGTAGCGGTATGGGTAGATTATTCGTGCAAGACGACGGATACTGTATTCCAGACGGCATAGGTAAAGAGGTGTGGTCATCTCTCTCTAATATACAGTTTTATGTGGGGTGATTAAATGTATTATGCAGTAGAAAAAGAAACTGGAAAATTTATAACATCTTTTATAAACGGCGGTGACTATGAACTAAAAGGAAACGAAACCATTGTAACCACCGAATGGGCTAACGGGTTATATGGGCCAACTTACGGCTTTAAAAATAATTGTTGGAAGAATGGTATGTCAGAAGAAGAAATTCAGCAATTAATAGAACAAGGAGAGTTACAAGGATTAAGAAACGAAAGACAAGCAAAATGTTTCCCAATTATCAATCGTGGTCAACCGTGGTATGACAAGCTTACCGAAGAACAGAAAACAGAGCTTAATACTTGGTATCAAGCGTGGTTAGATGTAACAGAAACTATGGCAGCACCTAAAAAACCTGAATGGATTTAATGGAGGAAATAAAATGAGTAACTTTCTTACATACCCGCTTAAAACAATGAGAATAACACAGTCGTATAATGGAAGAACATCCCACATAACACACACAACAGGCAATCCAAAAGATTATCCGATAGATGACGGTGAAAAGGATTGTGGCAGAGGCGATTTTTATTGCCCATGCGATGAAATAAAAGTTGCACGCATTTATGGTGTCGGCAATAAGGGAGTAAACACAATCTGGCTTGAGTCAACATCACCTGTTACCTTTGCAGATGGAACAACCGACTTTGCAACAATTCTTATAATGCACCCTAACGATGATGATTTAAGAACTCTAAGGGTTGGACAAACTTTTAAGCGTAACGCATATATACTCCGAGAAGGCACAGACGGTGCAAGCGGATATCACTTCCATATTTCAGTGGGCAAGGGCAAAATGGCGGGCAATGGCTGGGCAAAAAACTCATACGGCAAATGGGTGCTTACAACAACTCATGGCACATTCCCGCCAGAGCAATTGTTCTTTGTGGACAAGTCATTTACAAACATTGTTGAAAGCAAAGGACTTGCATTTAAAAGCGTTTCTACAAATCCATATGAAGAACCTAAAAGAGCAGTAACAAAAGGTCATGTTGGTGAAGATGTAAAATGGGCGCAATGGGAACTTACAAGACTTGGATATAACGTTGGAAACGCAGGAATTGACGGACGGTGCGGAGCAATAACAACGGAAGCAATAAAGAAGTTCCAGAGAGAACACAAAGACCTAAATGGCAAGCAACTTTTGGCTGATGGATTTGCAGGACCACTTACAAGAGGTGCAATGAAAAATGCGTAACGTAAAGGAGCATTAAAATGGAGTGGACTGTTGTAACAGTTATCATAGCATTAGTAGGGTTTGTGGCGACCTTTGTCGGTGCAGCAATTAAATTTACGACTATAGTAATACGGCTTGATTGTAGTGTTAAGCAATTCAGCGAAACAGCAAAGGATTTGACGTTTAAAAACACTGAATCTCATGCACGTATTTGGGAACACAACAAATCACAAGATGAAAAAATAGAAGACCACGCACAAATTATTAATAATCATGAAACTAGATTAAGCATAATAGAAAATAAAAAAGGAGGACAAAAGTGAACATATTAAGTTTTATTACGCAAGACGGACTTATTCTTGTTCCTGTGCTGTACATACTTGGTATGATTATAAAAGGAATTGAAAAAATACCCGATAAGTATATACCAATTATTTTGCTTGGGTTCGGCGTAGGACTTTCAATTTTCTTGCTTGGCATTAATATTAGCGGAGTAATACAAGGTGTATTGTTAACAGGCTTGACCGTATACGGCAATCAAGTATTAAAGCAGATGTCAAAAAGTGAATAGATATAAAATTAGCGGGCAAGGTTAATTCCTTGCCCGCTTTTGTTTTTATCAGATTAAAAACAAATGTTTTGACTTGCATCTTGACTTGCACATTTTTGTTTTTTATTGTTTTTTTATGTTTTTTCTTGCACTTAAAGAAAAATAAATACCTTGTAAAACACGCTGAAAACAACGTAGTTACAAGGTATTTATCTGGAGCTACTGAGGGGACTCGAACCCCTGATCTGCTGATTACGAATCAGCT